>ERZ1504462.13-NODE-13-length-107835-cov-23.460475_pt1 | contig 107835 bp, 80 predicted proteins | sample MGYA00574787_ERZ1504462 | MGnify/ENA primary metagenome ERZ1504462 (study PRJEB39906, sample SAMEA3182113) | gut metagenome | biome: human; feature: gut; material: Stool; isolation source: human stools | place: Canada | collected 2013-05-07 ...
AAGTACTTGTGTCGCAGCCGAAACCGGCATCAGAGAAATCTCCTTACTACGACATTGCCGAGAAGTACGGTGTGAAAATCGATTTTCGCCCGTTTATCAAAGTAGAGAGCCTTTCAGCAAAAGAGTTCAGACAGCAGAAGGTCTCTATATTGGATCATACCGCCGTTATTTTCACTTCGCGTCATGCAATCGATCACTTTTTTCATCTTTGTACGGAATTGCGCGTAACAATCCCTGAGACCATGAAATATTTCTGTGTGACGGAGGCGATTGCTTTGTATATTCAGAAATATGTACAATACCGCAAGCGTAAGATTTTCTTTGGAAATACCGGAAAGTTTGATGACCTGTTGTCTTCCATTATAAAGCATAAGACTGAAAAGTATTTGGTGCCGATGTCGGATGTACATACAGACGATATTAAGAACCTGTTGGACAAGAGTAAAATCCAGCATACGGAAGTAGTCATGTATCGTACGGTAAGTAATGATTTTACTCCGGATGAAAAGTTTGACTATGACATGCTGGTATTCTTCAGCCCTGCCGGTGTGTCTTCTTTGAAGAAGAATTTCCCGGATTTCGAGCAGAAAGAGATTAAAATCGGAACATTCGGCTCTACAACAGCACAGGCTGTCCGTGATGCCGGACTCCGTTTGGATTTGGAAGCTCCCAGTGTGCAGGCGCCCTCTATGACGGCAGCGCTTGATATGTTCATAAAGGAGAACAACAAGGGAAAGTGAAAAGAAGTATGAGTTATGAATTATAAGTTATAAGCCTGTCGGATACATTTATAATCGTAACGAAGCAATAACGGGCGGCGGGCAGACTGCGGAATCTTAGCAGCACTACCTGTAGCCCGTTTTTTCATATCCCCCTCTATATTTTACATTATACCTTATACTTCATGGCGAATACCTTACATAAAGTCGAAAGGCTGGATAAAAAAAAGATAATAGAGAAGATGTTTGCGGGCGGTTCGCGTTCGTTCTCGGTCTTCCCGTTGCGCGTGGTGTATTTGCCGGTAGAGGAGCTGGAGGCGGATGCTTCCATTCTTATCAGTGTTTCGAAGCGCCGCTTCAAACGTGCAGTGAAGCGCAACCGCGTAAAGCGTCAGATACGCGAGGCTTACCGTGTAAACAAACATGAACTGTTGAACGCTTTGGCAGAAAAGAAGTGCCGGTTGGCCATTGCCTTTATTTACCTTTCCGACCAGCTGACGGAATCGTCCGTAATAGAAGAGAGGGTGAAGACTGCTTTGGCGCGTATTGTGGAGAAAGTAACCGTATCGGATGCGAATGTGGCAGCCGTAGCGCCTATGAAGCCATGAAACGCCTGCTTTCATATCTGCTGTTGCTTCCTATTTATTTTTACCGGAAGTGCATTTCACCCATGACTTCCCCTTCGTGCAGATTTACTCCTACCTGTTCTCAATATGCAGTTGAGGCTATTAAGAAGCATGGCCCTTTCAAAGGCCTTTATCTGGCGGTAAAACGTATATTGCGTTGCCATCCCTGGGGTGGTTCCGGATATGATCCTGTTCCATGAAATTTCCTGTCGATATACATACGCATCGCTTGCCGCCTGTGCCCGGAATGGCTATTGCAAACCGTTATCCCGATACTTTTGTTCCGGAAGAGGGGGCGTGGTATTCGGTAGGCATACATCCCTGGCATATCCCGGCAACCGTTACTTCGGTTGTTCGGAATGAAATGAATGTTTTGGCTTCTTTAGCCGGGCATCCGCAGGTTCTTGCCATAGGGGAAGCCGGACTGGATAAATTGGCCGATGCTCCGATGGCTGTGCAGATAAAGGTTTTTGAATATCAGGCGCGGTTGTCTGTGGAGCTTGACAAGCCTTTGGTCATTCATTTGGTAAAGGCTATGAGTGAGTTGCTGAAGCTAAAACAGCAGATAAAGCCGGCCAACCCCTGGATTATTCATGGTTTTCGCGGGAAAGCGGCTCTGGCGGAGGAATGTCTGAGGCATGGATTTTATCTCTCTTTCGGGGAGAAATATCAGGAAGAGGCGCTGCGGATAACTCCAGCCGACCGTCTGTTTCTGGAAACTGACGAAAGCTCCGTGCCGGTTGCGGATTTATATAGCCGGGCAGCCGAAGTCCGTCGCGTATCTTTGGCGGAACTCACGGAAGCGATACGGGAAAATATCGCCAAAGTCTTTTTTAAACAATAAGAGTTGTTTGTTCGGATAAAGAGTCGTACTTTTGTCGCAGACAAAGTATAAATCAAATAATTAATAGTTAATCATTCGATGAATTTTGTAGAAGAATTAAAATGGCGTGGCATGCTCCACGATATGATGCCGGGTACGGAAGAACTGCTGGCAAAGGAACAGGTGACTGCATATATCGGTTTCGACCCTACGGCAGACTCCCTGCACATCGGACACCTTTGCAGTGTGATGATATTGCGTCACTTCCAGCGTTGCGGCCATAAGCCGTTGGCGCTGATAGGCGGTGCTACGGGTATGATTGGCGACCCTTCCGGTAAGTCGGCGGAACGCAATCTGCTCACTGAAGAAACATTGCAGCGCAATATGGCAGGCATGAAGAAGCAGCTGAGCAAGTTTTTGGATTTTGATTCGGATGCCCCTAACCGTGCGGAGTTGGTAAACAACTACGATTGGATGAAGGACTTCAGTTTCCTTGATTTTGCCCGTGAAGTAGGCAAGCATATCACCGTAAACTATATGATGGCTAAGGATTCGGTGAAGAAGCGTCTGAACGGTGAAGCCCGCGACGGTCTTTCTTTCACAGAATTCACTTATCAGTTGCTGCAAGGCTACGACTTCCTGCATCTGTACGAAACCAAAGGTTGCAAGCTGCAAATGGGCGGCTCGGACCAGTGGGGTAACATCACCACGGGAGCCGAACTGATTCGCCGTACCAATGGCGGTGAGGTATTTGCCCTGACAAGCCCTCTGATTACAAAGGCGGACGGCGGTAAATTCGGTAAGACGGAATCCGGCAATATATGGCTCGATCCCCGCTATACATCTCCTTATAAGTTCTACCAGTTCTGGCTGAACGTAAGCGATGCCGATGCAGCCCGCTACATCAAGATATTCACTTCTTTGTCCAGGGAAGAAATCGAGGCTCTGACGGCCGAGCACGAAGCAGCTCCGCACTTGCGTGTCCTGCAGAAGCGTCTGGCTAAGGAAGTCACCATTATGGTACACTCCGAAGAGGACTACAACGCGGCTGTCGATGCGTCCAACATTCTTTTCGGTAATGCCACATCAGAGGCGTTGAAAAAGCTGGACGAAGATACTTTGCTGGCTGTGTTTGAAGGCGTTCCCCAGTTTGAGGTATCCCGTGATGCGCTGGCTGCCGGTGTAAAGGCGGTTGATTTGTTCGTAGACAATGCGGCTGTATTTGCATCGAAAGGCGAAATGCGCAAACTGGTACAGGGCGGCGGCGTCTCTTTGAACAAAGAAAAACTGGTTGCTTTCGATCAGGTTGTTACAACTGCTGATTTATTGGATGACAAGTATCTGCTGGTGCAACGCGGCAAGAAGAACTATTATCTGATTATTGCAAAATAAGATGCTGATATGAAAAAATGTCCCGAAATATTTGCATATTTCGGGACATACCTCTATCTTTGCACCGCTTTTTAACAGAAAGCACATATGTTTGGACTATGGTGTAATGGTAGCACAACAGGTTTTGGTTCTGTTTGTCCAAGTTCGAATCTTGGTAGTCCAACGAAAAAAGCTCCGACAGTCGATGATTGTCGGAGCTTTTTTCATTAGTATATGGGTTGTGCCAATATGGTGGCACAACTTTGTCTATTCTATGGCACGGGTTTGCCATGCGGATGGCACGGTCTGTAACTATAGGATTCTCTTTTACTTTTTCTTTTGATTTATTCATTCAATATTAGGACATTTCTGATGATTTTTCCTTTCTTTGTACAATATTGATAGATAATTAGGACAAAAAAGCAATGTTTTGCCGTTTTCTTTTGCTACATTTGCAATCGTGTACGTAAACGACGTACCGCTGGCTGTTAATTTTGAAAATTAAAGAAAGGTAATATAATCATGAGAACGAACTATGAGATCCGCTACGCCGCGCATCCGGAAGATGCGAAAAGTTATGATACGAAAAGAATTCGTCGTGATTTCCTTATAGAGAAAGTATTCTCCCCGAACGAAGTGAATATGGTATATTCCATGTACGACCGTATGGTGGTAGGTGGTGCCATGCCGGTGGGTGAGGTGTTGCAACTGGAGGCTATCGACCCGTTGAAAGCCCCTTATTTCCTGACCCGCCGCGAGATGGGTATTTTCAATGTAGGCGGACCGGGCGTGGTCAGAGCCGGCGACGCTGTATTTGAAATGGATTATAAAGAAGCCCTCTACCTGGGTTCGGGCGACCGTGAAGTTACTTTTGAGAGCAAGGATGAGGCTCATCCGGCCAAGTTCTATTTTAATTCCGTAACGGCTCATCGCAACTATCCCGACAAGAAAGTGACGAAGAGAGATGCGGTAGTGGCTGAGATGGGTTCTTTGGAAGGCTCCAACCACCGTAATATCAACAAGATGCTGGTAAATCAGGTGTTGCCGACCTGTCAATTGCAAATGGGCATGACGGAACTTGCTCCGGGCAGTGTCTGGAATACAATGCCGGCACACGTCCACAGCCGCCGTATGGAAGCTTATTTCTACTTTGAGATTCCGGAAGACCATGCTATCTGCCACTTTATGGGCGAGGTGGACGAAACCCGTCATGTGTGGATGAAGGGCGACCAGGCTGTCCTTTCTCCCGAATGGTCTATCCACTCTGCCGCAGCTACGCACAATTATACCTTTATATGGGGTATGGGCGGCGAGAATCTGGATTACGGCGACCAGGATTTTTCCTTGATTACCGATTTGAAATAACACTATTTTTTCAACCTAAAATAAATAAACATCATGAATCAGTATTTGAATTTTTCTCTGGAAGGTAAAGTAGCCCTCGTAACAGGTGCTTCTTACGGTATCGGTTTTGCCATTGCTTCGGCTTTTGCAGAACAAGGTGCGAAAATCTGTTTCAACGACATCAACCAGGAACTGGTAGACAAAGGTATGGCTGCTTATGCCGAAAAGGGTATCAAGGCACATGGTTATGTATGCGACGTAACCGATGAACCGGCTGTTCAGGCTATGGTGGCTACTATCGAAAAAGAAGTGGGCTCTGTTGATATTCTGGTTAACAACGCAGGTATCATCCGCCGTATCCCTATGCACGAAATGGAAGCTGCCGATTTCCGTCGCGTTATCGACATCGACCTGAATGCTCCGTTCATCGTTTCTAAGGCTGTTCTGCCTGCAATGATGAAGAAGGGTCACGGTAAGATCATCAACATCTGCTCCATGATGTCCGAACTGGGTCGTGAGACTGTATCTGCATACGCTGCCGCTAAGGGTGGTTTGAAGATGCTGACTCGTAACATCTGCTCCGAATACGGTGAATACAACATCCAATGTAATGGTATCGGCCCGGGTTACATCGCTACTCCGCAGACTGCTCCGTTGCGTGAAAAACAAGCTGACGGCAGCCGTCACCCGTTCGATTCATTCATTTGCGCTAAGACTCCGGCCGGTCGTTGGTTGGATCCGCAAGAACTCACAGGTCCTGCTGTGTTCTTGGCATCTGAGGCTTCCAACGCAGTGAACGGACATATTCTGTACGTTGACGGCGGTATCTTGGCTTACATCGGAAAACAACCGAAATAACAGGTAATAAGGTAGTGAGGCGGTAAGTGATAGAGGATATTGCTTTACCGCCTTATTTTTTATAATAAGGTTGCTTTATCACCTGCTGCATTATTGCATTACCATCCTGTTACATTACCACTTTATCACATTATTTATTCACTATGAAGAAACTTCTTTTATTAGGTATGACGGCCTTGTTTTGCTTCGCTTGCAACGACAGCAGGACGGTGACCGTTACGGTAACCAATCCGTTGGCCATGGAGCGCTCCAATGAAATGGTAGAGGTGTCTATGGAAACTGTTACAGACCGCCTGGGCTTGGCGGACACGGCACAGATTGTAGTATTGAATGCCGACGGGCAGCAAGTGCCTTATCAGATTACGTACGACGGCAAGGTTATATTCCCGGCTGCGATAGTTGCTGGCGGCACCGCTACGTACACCATACAGACCGGTACGCCTGAGGCTTTTGATGTAAAGGCCTGCGGCAGATGCTATCCCGAACGTATGGATGATATGGCTTGGGAGAATGATTTGGTGGCTTTCCGCGCTTACGGTCCTGCTTTGCAGGCTAAAGGAGAGCGTGGTTTCGGTTATGACCTGTTTACGAAGTATAACACTACCGAACCGATGCTGGAGGCCATGTACGCCAAAGAACTGGACAAGGAAACGCTTGCCAAGATTGTCGAACTGAAAAAGACCGATCCGAAGGCTGCTGCCGAGTTAAGCCGCGAGCGTTCTTACCACATCGACCACGGTTACGGCATGGACTGCTATGCGGTAGGCCCTACATTGGGAGCCGGTGTAGCCGCGCTGATGGTAAACGATACGATTATCTATCCGTGGTGCTATAAGAACCAGGAGATTTTGGATAACGGCCCGTTACGCTTTACGGTGAAGCTGGAGTTTACTCCGCTGACTGTAAAGGGAGATTCAACCGTGGTAGAAACACGTTTGATTACACTTGATGCCGGCTCGCATTTGAACAAGACTGCCGTATCGTACAGCAATCTGAAAGAAACATTGCCTATCGTTGCAGGCATCGTATTGCATGAACCCGATGGAGCTGTCGTTGCCGATGCTGCTAACGGTTACATTACTTATGTAGACCCTACGACCGGTCCTGATAACGGTAAAATCTTTATGGGTGTTGCGGTTCCCGCTGTTGTCAAAGATGCGAAAACCGTACTTTTCTCCGAGAAGGAAAAGAAAGAACGTAACAATGCCGATGGCCATGTGCTTGCTGTAAGCGATTACGAACCGGGTTCGGAATATATATATTATTGGGGATTTGCATGGGATAAGGCAGATATCAAGACTGCCGATGCCTGGAACCGGTATATGGCTGATTTCGCCCAAAAAGTGCGTAATCCGCTGACGGTAAAAGTAAACTAAAAACATTGAGAGTTGAAAGTCAGGCTGCGCAATTGTGCTGCATGAAAACTTTCAACTCTCAACTTTATAACTCTATAATTCTATAACAGTCTGAACTCGTATCCCTCTTCTTTCAGAAATTCTATTGCCCGTGGCAGTGCATATTGCAGGTTGCCGTTGTTCCAGGACTTTAAGGAATCGTGAAATGTAATGATAGAGCCATTGCGCGCATATTTCATAACGTTGGCAAGCACCTGAGGCCCGCGGAGTTTCTTACTATAATCGCGCGTTACCAAGTCCCACATTATTATCTTATAGCGACGTTTCAGTATCATATACTGTGTCCATCCCATGTGGCCGTGCGGAGGGCGGAACAGGTCTGTTTTCATTACCTCGTTGGCTTTCTCGGCATTTGCCAGATAATCTTTGAAGTTGTATTCAAATCCCCTGAGATGGTTGAAGGTATGGTTACCGATGCGGTGTCCCCGCTCCACAACCATTTGAAACTCATCAGGGTGCTTACGGATATTGTCACCTACCATAAAGAAGGTGGCTTTTATGTCGTATTTGTCAAGCAAGTCGAGTACCCACGGAGTAACTTCGGGGATAGGTCCGTCATCGAAAGTCAGATAGACGGCTCTCTCGTCCGGGTCCATTCGCCATACGGCGCTGGGATATAACTTACGAACAAACTCGGGTGGCTGTTCTATAAACACGGTTAATCGGTGGTTAACGGTTATTGACTGATGCCGGGTATCCGGTGGCGAATGGCAGGTTTACCGGCCTGCGGTAATCCACTCATTCGCTACCGTGTACCGGCATTATTTTTTTTCCATTTTTTGTAATCTTTCGTATCTTTCCGCATACAAGTTGTACAACTCTTCTACCTTCGGAGCGTAGATTTCCGCCAGTTTGGAATTGTATTTCTTCATAATCTTCACTTCAGCATCGAGCACTGCCCAGTGATATTCAAATTCACGGGTAGAGATGGAGAAGCGGTTGTCGTCCATGCTCAGATACCAGGTGAGGTATTCCACGGCTTTGTCGGCAAGGGCTTTCATCATGTCGTCGGCTTTTGTAGAATCGCCCAACTGGTAGTATGCTTCGGCCATCTGTACGGCACCGTTCTGCCAGTCGTATGGCACGTTGAAGGCGGGAATCATCTTCTCGGCATAGTCCAGTGCGGCTTTAGCCTTATCCTTCTTGCCTTCGCGTATCAACTGCTGTGCAAGCTGGGAGAAGATACGGCGATGCGAGTGACACATGCGCATGGCATTCTCATCGATGTAGATGCCCGGTTTGTCGATGCCGCCGAACTTGAACTTGTGCATCAGGTTGTCGTACATCTTTTCGCTGTCTATTTTCACACCCAGCTTATCGGTATCGAACGGAGTGAAACGGTAGGTGAGACCCTCCTGAATGAAGTGGTTGCCCATGTTCAGTTGGTTCTCCGGCCCTACGCTGACTGCGATGTAGATAGGACGCTCCCAATTGGCTTCCGCCAGCATTTCGAGCATCATCAGCTCACTCTTGTAGAGGGCGCGTTTGCCTTTCAGCGAGATGTGCATGTAGTCGGGGATGGAATCGCCCGGTATCATCATTCCGCTGCGGCGTACGGCTTCCTTATCCACTTTCATCACGATGCTGTCGGTAGGAATTACCTTCAGGTCCTCGTTCTTGCTGCGTATCCAGTATTTCAGTATGTTCTTGAGTTCATAAGGATTTTCGCCGAATTCTTTCTTCACGTTTACCAGTGCTTCGGTGTTGCCGCTCAGGGCTTGTTTCTCTGCTTCGGCATACAGGGCATCGATGCTCTTCTTGTATTCGGGACGTACCGGAACATATTCGTTGGTACCTTCTACATACTCCATACGGTCCCACGTGATAGGCAGGGAGGGAGAGTCGTAGGCGGGACGCTTCATCTGGTCGATGTACCAGTCGGTCTGCAGGTAGCTGAGGTTGCAGGTACGGGCGTCGGTACGGAAGCCTTCCGTTTCTTGGTTGTACCACAGGGGGAAGGTATCGTTATCGCCGTTGGTGTATATAATCGGATTACCCGTTTCCTGCAATGACATCAGGTAGTTCTGCCCGAAATCGCGTGCCACATAACGGCCGCTGCGGTCATGGTCGTCCCACGTCTGGCTTGCCATCTGTATGGGAACGAAAAGGCAGGCCACTGAAACGATAGCGGCGGCGGGAAGTTCCTTCATCTTGGCATAATGCTGCAACAGGCGGATAATGCCTGCCACGCCCATACCAATCCAGATGGCGAAAGCATAGAACGAACCTGCATATGCGTAGTCGCGTTCGCGCGGCTGGCTCGGTGTCTGATTCAGGTAGAGCACAATCGCTATACCGGTCATGAAGAAGAGGAAGAACACTACCCAGAACTGCTGGATACCCTTCTGTCCGCGATAGGCCTGCCACAACAGACCGATAATTCCGAGCAGCAACGGCAGGCAGTAGAATACGTTATGACCCTTGTTCTCTTTCAGCTCTTTCGGCAGCAAGTCCTGATTGCCTACAAGCATATTGTCGATAAACTTGATACCGGTAATCCAATTGCCGTGTTCGATTTCTCCACTACCCTGCAAGTCGTTCTGGCGTCCGGCGAAGTTCCACATGAAATAGCGCCAGTACATCCAGTTGAGCTGGTAGGAGAAGAAGAACTTAATGTTTTCCCACTGCGTAGGCATAGTCACCATAATCATTTCGCCGCATTTGTCGTAGGGTACGTCATATCCCTTGATGTCCTGCCATGCCTTATATTGGTTGGCATGAGCGCTGCTGTACATACGGGGGAAGAGCATATTCTGCGCATACTCGTATTCGATGCGTCCGGGGATTTCGATGTAGCTGTCTTTCTCGTCGTCAGTGGCCTTTTCCTTACGGATGTATTTGGTTCCGTTGTAGGAGATGCGCGGTTCGCAATATCCGTCTTTTACATCCAGGGCTACCTGTGAGGAGTAAGCCGGACCGTAGAACAGCGGGCGTGTACCGTACTGTTCGCGTCCCAGGTATTCGCCCAATGTGAAGATATCTTCCGGAGAATTCTGGTCCATCGGCGTATTGGCGGTGGAGCGGATTACGATAAGCGCGTAGGATGAATATCCGATAACAATCATCATGGTGCACAACAGTGATGTGTTCAGTGTGCGTGCCGATACGCGGTATCTCTCCTTAATCTTCTCCTGCGTGCCCGGTTTGAGATAGAGCCACAGCAGCGCGATAACGATAATGCCGATAATGACAGAACTGCCGCCATGACCATAGAAAGGAATACCCAGCATGGCTATGGTCAGTATGAACGAGAGTGCCATACGCGACTTGCTCTTTTCATTGTAGCTTTCGTATACACCCCAGATGAGGCAAGCCGCCAGTAAGATGATATATACGATGACACCGCTGTTGAAAGACATGCCGAGCGTGTTGACAAAGAACAGCTCGAACCAGCCGCCCACTTTTACGATGCCCGGAACGATACCGTACAGCACAACCGCTACCAGTACCATAGATGCGAGAAGTGCTAACAGCGAACCTTTTGCGTTGGCATTGGGCACTTTCTTATAGTAGTATACCAGCACGATAGCCGGAAGACAGAGCAGATTCAGCAAGTGAACACCGATACTCAATCCGGTGAGATAGGCGATAAGAATCAGCCAGCGGTCGGAATGCGGCTCGTCCGCCACATCTTCCCATTTCAATATCAGCCAGAATACCACTGCCGTGAACAGTGAGGAGAAGGCGTATACCTCACCCTCTACAGCGCTGAACCAGAACGTATCACTGAATGTGTATGCCAATGCACCCACCAGACCGCTGCCCATGACAGTAATCAGTTGTCCTTTGGTGATGTTGTTTTCATCGGTAATAACCAGTTTGCGTACCAGGTGAGTGATGCTCCAGAATAAGAACAGGATACAAGCGCCGCTCATCAGTGCACTCATGTAGTTCACCATCTTGGCAACGGTAGAGGCATCGGAAGCAAACTGAGAAAACAGATTGGCTACTAACATAAAGAACGGTGCACCGGGCGGGTGTCCTACTTCCAGCTTATAGCCGGTGGTAATGAACTCCGGGCAGTCCCAAAAACTTGCAGTCGGTTCAATAGTCATGCAATAAACCGTTGCTGCAATGATAAAGGTAATCCAACCAATCAGGTTGTTTACGGTTTTGTACTGTTTCATTCGGATGAAATTCGTTATGGTTTTATTTTAATTTCGGCATATATGGGCGCAAAGATAATGATTTCAGTTCTAAATAAGTGACAATAAGGCGGATTATTAGGATTGGTTTAGAGATATAGGGGGAATTTTATAGAAAAAGGGAGAGGTTGCTCAAAACTCCTGAGCTTTCCGCGCAAAAGACCGGGACTTTCGGGGTAAAACTCCCGGACTTTTCGTGCAAAACTCCCGGTCTTTTGAAGAAAACGCCCCGTCTTTTGTCTGAGAACTCCCGGACTTTCTGCCGCTAAATATTTGTCGGGTGTAAACTATGCAAGACCGCTGAGGAAGCTAAACTGTTAAGGGAGAATATCATTACTGGCTTTCGTATCCAATATGAGAGAAATACAGTCAGAGAGGAAATAGGGCAAAATCAGTTATGGAGTGTAACCGTTAATGATGATGTTCCCCCAGTACCCGGTGCGGCAATGTTCCATGTCCCAGCAGTTCTATGGGGCAGTTGAAATTGCGTTCCAGCCATTCGCCGGTAATGCCGGTATCGGGGTGGTAGTCCAGTGTTTCGTTGACACAGGCAATGGATTTCACCTGCTGCAATACTGTACCTATGTCGTGGCTGACGAGTATGATGGCGCAATCTTTGTTGATTTCGGCCAACAATTGGTATAGGCGTGCTTCAAACCGTTTATCGATATAGGTACTGGGTTCGTCGAGGATTACCACTTCGGGATCCGAAATAATGGCACGTCCCAGCAAGGCGCGTTGAAGCTGTCCGCCGCTCAATGCACCGATAGCCCGTTCTTCCAGTCCTTCCAGTCCCATGCGTACAATGACTTGATGTGCCTTTTCTTTATGTTCTTTTGTAAAACGCGAAATAAGTGACTTCTTGCTGCTGAGCCCTGACAGAATCACCTCTTCGACGGTGATAGGAAACTTGCGGTCTATACTGTTGTATTGAGGCAGATAGCCCATGGTGAGCTGTAAGTTGCCTGCCGTGCGGGAAGAGGTGAAAGATATTTCACCGGAAAGCGGTTTGAGCAATCCTAAAATACATTTGATAAGAGTGGTCTTGCCACCTCCGTTCGGACCGATGATACCCAGAAAATCCCGGTCGTAAACGGTGAGGTTTACATCGCGAAGTACTGTACGGCCGTCGTATCCGGCATTGAGGTTTTTGATTTCAATAATAGGTTTCATTGCTTCATTCTTGGTTCTTCATTGGGTTCAGCGCTTGGGCTATATTCAGCATTTCCGTTTCCCAATCGTAAGATAAGGGATTGATGTCAACAACCCGGGTTCCGGTTTGTTGGGCGATGAGTTCGGCATTGCGGCGGTCAAATTCCGGCTGTACGAAGATGACATGTACATTTTCGCTGCTGCAGGTATCAATCAAGGCTTTCAGATGTGCAGGAGACGGTTCTTTGCCACCGGCTTCGATGGGAATCTGATGCAATCCGTAGTCGCGGGCGAAATAAGAGAGTGCCGGGTGGTAAATCATAAAGGCATGGTCTGCGCCGGGGGTCGCCAGCGTTTGCCGTATGAGGCTGTCGGTATGTTCTATCTTCCGGCAAAGAGTATTATAGCGTTCCAGATAAAAATCTTCGTTGCCTTTGTCGATATTACGTAAGGCACTTAAGATATTGCCTGCGATGATTTGGGCGTTGACGGCCGAGTTCCATATATGGGGCTCCACACCGATGGCGTGTTGGTGCTCTTTTTCGTTGGCTGCGTGATGATGAACATGCGTGTTGTCATAAATCAGATCCACACCTTGCGACATATCGAAGAATTGCAGGTGAGGAGCGTTGTCTGTCAGCTTGTCAGTCCAAGTCTGCTCGAAACCGATATAGCCGATACGGAAGTAAGCCTTACTGCGTGCAAGCTCTACGAGCTGTTGAGGCGTAGGGTCATAGGTTTCCGGACTTGTGCCCTTGGGCACCATGCTGACTACCGTAAAGCGGTCGCCGGCAATGGCTTCGGTGAGGTACCGCAGAGGCTCGAGGGTAACGGTGATAACCGGTTTTCCTTCGCTCCTATTGTTGGTTTTGCTTCCGGGTTTGCAGGAAGCTATCAGTATAGTTGCAAGTAGTAGAAAGTATATCTTTTTCATTTATTTTATCTATGGTTTTTTGTATATGTGGCTCTGTGGGGCCGTTACTTTGTTTGTTTTTTGTGTATGGCTCATTCCTTTGTTTTGGATGCCCGCAGTATTTCGCGTTTGCCACCCGGCGGACCGGGAAGACGCTCTACCCTAAATCCGATGGCTTGCAAAAGCCTGCGGATAACGCCTTTTGCACAATATGTGGTTAGTATGCCGTTGTTGTTCATGGCGGCATATATGTGCCGGAAAAGCTCTTCGCTCCACATTTCCGGCTGTTTTTCGGGAGCAAAGGCATCGAAATAGACAAGGTCGAAATAGTGATTAGTGGTTAGCGATGAGTGATGAACAGGTAATCTGTCACTCATCGCTGACTGCTTGTCGCTCATCACTTTATTTACGTCTCCTTGTATCTTGTGTAACGTGAAGTACGGTGTAATGTTCACGTCTTTGTGCCAGGGTGCCGTGTGTAATTCCTTAAACAGGGGATTGTCGCTATAATGTAAAACATCCACCTCTTCCCATGACAGAGGATAAAGTTCGATACCGGTATAGTGAACCGGCCTTTGCTCCAGTCCGGCTGTTTCCAGTGTGAGCAGAGCGTTCAGTCCCGTGCCGAAGCCTATTTCAAGGATATGCGGCAAGGTAGCGGCGGAGGCTTTCAGTCCCATGTCGATGAAAATATGTTGCGATTCTGTGCGCGCCCCTTTTACCGAGTGATAATGCTCATTCAACTCTGGCACAAACAATGTGGTGCTTCCGTCTTCCGTCTGTTCTATAATCCGTTCCATACCCGCTAATCACTAAATATTAATTACCAACCGCTAAACACTCATCACCGACAAAGCGCCTTGAAGAGCCGATAACATAACGATGTACCGTATCAGTTTTCCTGTAAACATGGAAAGGGAAGTCAGCATTACGTTGCTGCGCATAAATCCCAGTGCTATGGCAATGGCTTCTCCTATAAAGGGCAGAAAGGCAAAGAAAGCCATGAGCGCTCCTTTACCTTGCAGGAAACGCTGCATTTTGTCTATTTTTTCTTGCTTCACTTTGAAATATTTTTCTATCCAGTCTGTCTTGCCGAGATGTCCCATGTAATAGCAGGTCATACCGCCCATTGTGTTTCCCAGTGTGGCGGCAAGAACACAGATGGCAGGGTTCAAGCCTACCTTGACGAGTGCCAGCATCACCAGCTCGGAACTGAACGGAATGATGCTTCCCGCCAATAAGGCCGAGATAAAGAGCCCTGCATATCCCCAGTCTATCAGGAGTTGTATGAGTGTATCTATAAAAGCGTCCATAGATTGAATCCGAATAAAGTAAATAATCCGACCAGCATAATGATGAAGAACAGGTTGGAACTCCGGCTGTTGGTCAGTACGAATAAGTGTCCTATCAGAATACTGGTGCCGATTAGCAGCAGAGAGAACAGATGGGGATACAGAGCGGGTTGCAGTCCTATATAGACGAAAATACAGAAGTTCAGGAATATCAGGAAGTGCAGATAGCTGCGCGTACGTATCTTGTCCTCATATCCGGCTATTAGACAATGGCTTGAACTGACCATATATAAAAGGAGTATATACCCGATTGTCGCCAATTCCCAAGGCCGGAAACCAAATAGGATAGAGCGGAAATTCACCAGTTCCAGGAATGGCTGGTAGAATAAATCCATGTGTCCGGATAGATAGGCATAGCCCAATAGAAACCAATAAGGTACGCTCCAGCCGATAAGCGAAGCGAAAAAACTCTTGGGGTGCAGGGACTGGAAGCTATACGCGCCTATCCAAAATACGGGAACAAAGAATATCAGTTGCGGAAAAAGCAGACTCCCCATTCCTATAAATACGAATGCGTGAAACAGATAGCTTGCAGGCTTGGATTGCTGATAGCTCTTGAACAGGAAATACAGAGCAATGAGAAAAGTGACCGCTACCAAATCTCCTGCATACAGTATGTGCATGGTAGGGCAGACGGAAATCAGCAGGAAATAAATGGCTGTCTGTACTGAGGCCCGCATGCGGATGATGGCAAAGGCGTTGTTCAGCCCGATAAGAAAATACCCTATGACGGAGTACAGGATGAAGCTGAAAAAACGAGTGCCCCACGTTGGAATACATGAGCTATAGAATATGTCCCATAGGGGGTAATTGCCTTTCCGTATCTCCAAATCGGGCAACAGAATAGCGCTCAGTATCCAGCAGGCTACTGATATAAGGATGGCGGCGGGAAGCGTAAATCGTCCCGCCGTAACCCGATTTTGGAATCTTTGGCTTCTCATTGACTGTTAAAGGTCGAATCCGATATCGCGACGGAAGTATTTGCCTTCAAAACTTAACATGTCGGCCACTTTATAACTCTTTTTCAAAGCCTCTTCTTTTGTCTCTCCATAGGAGCAGACAGCTATGACGCGTCCGCCGTTGGTGACGATATGCCCGTCTTTTACGGCGGTACCGGCATGGAACAGAATGCTGTCCGTGGTTTCTGCCAAGTCAAAGCCGCTCATGGGATAGCCTTTCTGATACGTTTCGGGGTACCCGCCACTGACCAGCATTACGCAGGCAGCCGTGCGCGGGTCGAGTTCCATTGCCTTGGTATCGAGGTTTACCTTGTGCACGCCTTCGAAAAGCTCTACAATGTCGCTCTTGATGCGCAACATGACACTTTCGGTTTCCGGGTCGCCCATACGTACATTGTATTCGATAACCATAGGCTCGTTCTGTACATTGATAAGTCCCAGGAAAATGAAACCTTTGTACAGAATGCCTTCTTCGCGCAGCCCGTTGATGGTAGGCTCTATGATGCGTTTGCGCACCTTTTCCATAAATACCTCATCGGCAAACGGAACGGGTGTTACGCTACCCATACCGCCGGTGTTCAATCCCTTATCACCTTCTCCGATACGTTTATAGTCTTTGGCTACAGGCAGTACCTTATAGTGCTCACCATCGCTCAGGACAAATACCGAGCACTCTATCCCGCTGAGGAATTCTTCGATAACCACTGTTGCGCTGGCATCGCCGAACATACCGCTGAGCATCTCTTTCAGCTCTTTCCGGGCTTCTTCCAGAGTCGGAAGAATCAGCACGCCTTTACCGGCGCACAGGCCATCGGCTTTCAGAACGTAGGGAGCGGTGAGCGTTTCGAGAAAAGCAAGTCCTTCTTCGAGTGTTGCAGCAGTCACGCTTTTATAGCGGGCGGTAGGGATGTGATGGCGCAGCATGAATTCCTTGGCAAATTCTTTGCTGCCTTCCAATTGTGCACCTTTTGCAGAAGGACCGATGACAGCAATGTGCTGTGTAGCGGCATCTTCTTTGAAGAAGTCGAAAATACCCTGTACCAACGGGTCTTCGGGACCCACTACAATCATGTCAATCTTATGTTCAAGGGCAAAAGCCTTGAGGGCGGGGAAGTCCGTAGCTTTGATGGCTACATTTTCGCCCACTGCACTTGTTCCCGCATTGCCGGGAGCGATATACAGTTTCTCTATTTTGGGGCTTTGTGCAATTTTCCAAGCCAAAGCGTGTTCACGGCCACCTGAGCCAAGCAATAATACTTTCATTTTATGGATACGTTTAATTGTTTACTGTTGAAAATGTGTCCGGTTTATAAATAATCCTCGAAATATCGGGTTATCTTTTCGTGCAGATGTACGCGGTCGCGTCCCAAAACGTTGTGCTTATGTCCGGGATAGATAAACAGATCGGGATAGGTGCGTGCATCTATGCATGCTTTCATGAAAGAAAGCGTATGCTGGGGCACGCAGGTGTCGTCGTGGTCATCGTGGATAATGAGCAGATGTCCTTTCAGTTGCCCTGCGAGGTTCTTCAAGTCGCACTGTTCATAACCTTCGGGGTTTGTCTGCGGGGTGTCCATATAGCGCTCGCCATACATTATCTCATAATATTTCCAGTCGATGACCGGTCCGCCGGCCACGCCTACTTTGAAAATCTCCGGATAGCGCAGCATGAGTGCGGTAGTCATGTGTCCGCCGAAACTCCAGCCGTGAACGCCGATGCGGCTGCTGTCTATGTAAGGCAGGCTTTTCAGGTAGTCCACTCCTTTTACCTGGTCTTTGCCCTCTTCAATACCCAAGTGTCTGAAGGTGACGTTTTCGAACTCCAGTCCCCGGTTACTGCTACCGCGGTTGTCGAGCGTGAACATGATATAACCCTTATTGGCCATATAGATGTCCCAGCCGCGTGCGTCATTCATCCAGCCGTTGGTAATCATCTGGGCATGAGGACCGCCATATACATAGACGATTGCAGGATATTTCTTATTCGGGTCGAAGTCGGCAGGCTTTACAAGGCGGTAATATAAGTCGGTCTTGCCGTCGGCAGCCTTTATTGTACCGGTTTCTATGGCAGGCATGACAAAGCCTTCATAAGGATTCTTCGCAGTGAGCAAAGAGACACTTTTCTTGCTTTGGGTATTGGTTATCTCTATTTTGCGGGGAGTATCCGGAGTTGAATACCGGTCGATAATATAATTGCCCGAAGCGGAAAGTATTCCGTTGTGTACTCCCTTGCTGTTGTCCAATGGAGTACGTTTGCCGGTATTGACATTGACCTTGTACAGGTTGCTTTGCAAAGGAGATACTTCCGTAGAAGCGATGATAACTTCTTTCTTTCTGGCATTGAATCCTAAAATGTTCTGTATCAGCCACTCCCCTTTTGTCAGTTGCTTGATGAGCTTGCCGTCCGTATTGTAGAGATACAGATGGTTGTAGCCGTCTTTCTGGCTCTGGTAGATAAATTGAGTATGATCCCAAGGCAGGAACAGGATGGGGTGTTGAGGCTCCACATATTTGGGATGCGTTTCTTCGATAAGCGTGGACATCAGTTCGCCGGTCTCGCTGTTGTATCGGCAAAGTTTTGCATGATTCTGGTCACGGTTCAGCTCTATGAGATAAAGACTCTTTCCGTCGGGCGCCCAACTGATATTGGTGAAATAACGGTTGGTAGGATCGCCGGTATTCAAGTAAACGGTTTTTTGAGTGTCCGGATTATAGATACCTACGGTAACCTGATGGCTGAGCATCCCTGCCATCGGATAACGTATCTTGTCCACCAGTGCTATTCTGGGAGTAATATCCACCAGCGGATAGGGAGTTACCATGCTTTCGTTCATGCGGTAAAAGGCCAGCAGGTTTCCTTGAGGACTCCAGAAGGTGCCCTTGCCGATTCCGAATTCATTGCGGTGTACGCTCTGTCCGCATACAATTCTTTCGGGTTCTTCGGTTACGGCTTTGTTGTCCACGAAGAGGTTATTCTTAACGGTATAGGCTATGTGTCCGCCTTCCGGGGTATAATCAATGTTTGCACCGTTTCTTTCTCCAGCCTGCGGCAGACCTTTGACGAATTCATCTTTCTCGAAATCATAAACGATGTATCTCGCAGGCAATTTGATAAGCATATACGGTTTGTCCGGCCATGGAAACTCGGTATTGTAGAAATGCTGTACTTTATTTCCCTTATGGCCGGGTGTTGCGCTTGTTTCCGTAGGAGTTATCAGTGAGTTGAGTACTTTATTTACCTTTTCCCGGGTTGTGAGCAATGTCTCCTTCCCGTTTTTGGGGTTGACGGCAAACAAGGAGTCGATGCCGGGTTTTATACATACGTCACCCCACCACTGCAAACCCGGCAGGTTCTCAGCGATACGATAGGTTGCGCCACCGGGAAGAAGGTCTTCCAGAGTGGGCATTTTCAAGTCTTGTGCCATAAGCTCCATTGAAGATAAAGCAGGTGTTGCCAGTAGCAATACCATGATTGCCTTACCGATTCTCTTTATGTTCATAGCTTTTAATTTTAACGGTTTCAGTCGTTATTCCGTTCGTTGTTCCGTTTCCGAAACTCTCCCGGTTTACGTTCTTTATTAAATTCTCGCTCTCTGTCAAATTCTCGCTTCGGTTTCCATTCTCCGTCTGCCGGTTTTCTGTATTCACGAGGCTTGAACTCCCGTTTATCATCCGATTTGAATTCTCTTCTCTCTCTCGGCTTGAATTCTCTTTTCTCTCCGGATTTAAACTCTCTTCTTTCTCCGGTCTTGAATTCTCTTGCAGCGTAAGGTCTGTACTCTTTATTACCCTCTTCGCTTTCCTGCTTTTTGAATTCTTTGTATTTTCCGTCGAAGATTTCGTATTTACGGAACTCACATTCCAGAGCACCGTTGAACAGAGGTATCTTGGCAGTAGGTTTCAATCCGATTTGATCGAAGCATTCTTCACGATAAGAAAGTATCCACGCGGTATTGCCTGTAAACGCATGTTTCAGCCGTTCGCCAATCATGGAGTATAGGCCCAGCAGGTCGTTGGTAGATATACGCTCTCCATAAGGCGGGTTGGTAATGATAACAGCCTTTTCCTTAGGTTGCTCAAACTGCTGGAAAGGTTGCAACTTCAGCGTTACGTCTTTGGATACGCCTGCTGCCTTGATGTTATGGGTTGCGATTTCGTTGGCTTTCGGGTTGTTGTCGTACCCGTATATCTTATGAGCGAATTCACGTTCCTGGCTGTCATCGTTATAAATCTTATCGAATAGCTCCTGGTCGAAATCAATCCATTTTTCAAAAGCAAACTCCTTACGGAATACGCCCGGTGCGATATTCCTGGCTATCAAGGCAGCTTCGATGGGGATTGTTCCCGAGCCGCACATCGGGTCTATCAGGTCACATTCTCCGTGCCAACCGCTCATTAATATCATGCCGGCTGCCAAAACCTCATTCAGAGGAGCTTCCACGGCTTCCTGACGATAACCGCGGCGGTGCAGAGACTCGCCGGATGAATCGAGAGAAAGAGTGCATTTGGTTTCTGCAATGTGAATGTTCAATAATACATCCGGCTTGCTGATGCGTACAGACGGGCGTTTGTCGTATGCATCCCGGAAATAGTCCACAATGGCATCCTTCACTTTGTAGGAAACAAATTTGGAATGGCGGAATTCCTCGCTGAACACAACTGCGTCTACGGCGAAAGTTTTATCTATATCCAGATAATCTTCCCAGTGGATTGCCTTGATCTGTTCATACACCTCATCGGCATTTTTCGCTACAAACTGTTTGATAGGTTTCAGGATGCGGATAGCGGTCCGCAGGCAGAAATTCGCCTTGTACATCATCTCCTTGTCGCCGCGGAATGATACCATACGACGTCCTATCTGTATCTCGTCTGCACCCAAAGAGGTCAGTTCCTGTGCCAATGTTTCTTCCAGTCCCTGGAAAGTTTTGGCAATCATTTCGAATGATTGTTCGCTCATCTACTTATTTATGATTTATAATTTATGATTTATTCCGGTATGATTTCATTTTTACTATTACGCATATGGTATGGATTATAATTCTGAAATCATAAAATCTCTTACTTTTTTGCTTTGGTTTGTACTATTCTTGCGCCTGCGGGCACATCTTCCGTTACCCAGATGTTGCCGCCTACGGTAGCGTCTTTTCCGATGGTGATACGCCCTAATATGGTGGCATTGGAATAAACAATGACATTGTCTTCCAGTATGGGATGGCGGGGTATGCCTTTGATGGGTTTACCGTCCTGGTCCAGCGGGAAACTTTTGGCTCCGAGGGTTACACCCTGGTATAGTTTTACGTTCTTGCCGATGATACAAGTCTCGCCGATTACCACACCTGTACCGTGGTCTATCGTGAAATAACCGCCTATGGCAGCTCCCGGATGAATATCGATACCGGTTTCGCTATGGGCCATTTCGGTGATGATACGCGGAATGAGAGGCACGCCAAGTACCAACAGTTCGTGTGCAATGCGGTAATTGCTGATAGCGCGTATGGCCGGATAGCAACTGATAACCTCGCCAAACGAATGTGCGGCAGGGTCGCCGTTGTAAGCAGCTTCAACATCCGTAGCCAGTATGCGACGCAGTTCAGGTAAATGGCTGATGAATCGGGCGGCAATTGATGCGGCCTCCTCACGTTGAAGTTCGGTACAGCAACTGCATTCGTCATCACTGCCGAAACAGAGTCCTGCCAATATTTGCTCGGTCAGCAGGTCGAACAGTCTTTCTACATTGACTCCGATATGGTAAGTTACCGTACGGCTGTTGACCGTTGAATTTCCAAAATATCCGGGGAAGATAATGGCACGTGCAAGTTCGATAATATCGCACAATGCCTTAGCTGAAGGCAATGGATTGCCGTCCGTGTGCTGGTGAAACAGTCCTTTGTAGGATTCGCTTTCCGATAGCTCATCGACTGCCTGTGTCAGGATGTGAGTAAAATTAAGTGGACTCATTATGATATCCTTTATTAATAAAGTGGCTACAAAGGTATAAAATACTCACCAATTTTCCTACATATCCCTCATTTATAGTATGGATTTACCACATTTATGGTATTTTGAATGAACGGACTCCGCCGTACTTTTGTCTTATTGATAATTCACTGTAAGATATGAAAAAAATAGCACAACGTCTGACTGATTTAGTTGGCAATACTCCTTTGTTGGAGTTGAACAATTATGGTAAAAACAAGAACTTGAAAGCTCGTGTCATCGTTAAACTGGAATACTTTAATCCTGCGGGCAGCGTAAAGGACCGTGTTGCGCTGGCTATGATAGAAGATGCGGAAACGAAAGGGCTGTTGAAGCCCGGTGCAACGGTTATTGAGCCGACCAGTGGGAATACCGGGGTAGGGCTTGCCTTTGTGGCAGCTTCCAAAGGCTATAAATTGATTTTGACTATGCCGGATACCATGAGTACGGAACGTCGCAATCTGCTGAAAGCCCTTGGTGCGGAACTTGTTTTGACGCCCGGTGCAGACGGTATGAAAGGTGCTATAGCCCGTGCCGAAGAGTTGCAGGCAAGCACTCCCGGTTCACTGATTCTGCAGCAGTTTAATAATCGGGCTAACCCTGCCATTCATGAGCGCACTACCGGACAGGAAATCTGGCAGGATACGGACGGGAAGGTCGATATATTCGTGGCCGGTGTGGGGACCGGCGGAACGGTGAGCGGCGTGGGTGCGGCTTTGAAGAAACATAACTCCCGGATACAAGTGGTAGCCGTAGAACCGGAAGATTCTCCGGTATTGTCAGGCGGAAAACCGGGCCCGCATAAGATTCAGGGTATCGGTGCAGGTTTTGTTCCGAAAAACTATAATAGTACCGTGGTAGACGGAATTTTGCAGGTATCCAATGACGATGCCATTCGTACCGGGCGGGAACTGGCGAAATACGAAGGCCTGTTGGTGGGGATTTCTTCGGGAGCGGCTGTCAGTGCTGCAACCCGGTTGGCGCAGTTACCGGAGAATGAGGGTAAAAACATAGTAGTGTTGCTTCCTGATACGGGAGAACGCTATTTGTCGACGTTGTTGTATGCCTTTGAGGAATATCCCTTATGATGAGTTTTATGTGCTCAGTCCTATACAGAGACTACCTATGTGACTGAAGTATTCTGAGTATAGGACTGGGATACCTTGAATATGCAGGTTAGTGGCAATCAAACTTCGGGCAAAGGTTTTTGTAGAGATTATTTCAATTCACTCGGCCTCAGCCCGAATGATTTGCAGCTTATTTCATCTACTTTCACTTCCCATATTTTCACATTGCGTACAGCCGGTTCGGCGTAGCTACATGCATTGTCCGTATATTGCTTCATAAGCAGGTCGAGTATCCGTCGCTTTTCATCCATATCTTCTATGAAACGCACTTTGCCTTTACAGATAACGCTGCGGGATTTCATGCTGTAACTGCAAGCTATCTGTTTATGCATATACACCAGTTCGTGCCCTTCACAGAAGGTGATGCAGACCTGCGGATGCCGTGCCACCATTTCTACTTTACTTCCTTCGGGCCCCGAGTGCAGGTAGACGGTATCATTTTCCCAGGCAAAGTTCATGGGTACTACATACGGATTGCCTTCTCCGTCGGTAATCCCGACCGTACAATAAGGGCATTTACGGATAATATCTTCTATTTGCGCTCGATCTGTAATAGTAATTGTCTTCATGTATGTGTATGTAAGCTTTTATAATAATCCTGTTTTATTCAACCAGTGCAAAGTCCAACTGCTTTTTCTCCAGGTTGGCGCGTGCCACCTTGATGGTGATAGCGTCGCCGAGGCTGTATGTGCGTTTCTTCCGTCGTCCGCGCAGGCAATAATTCTTTTCGTCGAATTCGTAGTAATCATCATCGAGGTCGCGGATAGGTATCATTCCTTCACATTTATTCTCGTTCAGCTCAACGTACAGTCCCCATTCGGTAACACCGGAAATAACGCCGTCGTAAGTCTGTCCCAGGCGTTCCGTCATGTATTCCACCTGTTTGTACTTGATAGAGGCGCGTTCCGCATTGGCGGCTATCTGTTCCATGCTGCTGGAATGTTCGCAGAGAGCTTCGTATTTCTGTTCGGAAACGCTTCGTCCGCCTAAATCCAGGTATTTGGTCAGCAACCGGTGCACCAGCATGTCCGGATAGCGTCGGATGGGCGAAGTGAAATGGGTGTAATAATCGAATGCCAATCCGTAGTGACCGATGTTGTGCACGGAATAGCGTGCTTTCTGCATGGCGCGGATGGATACGGTTTCAATGAGGTTCTCCTCTTTCTTCCCCTGAATATCATCCAGCAGATGGTTGATGGATTTGGATACATCCGTTTTGGTTCCGCCGGTGCGCAGTTTATAGCCGAAGCGGGCGATGAACTGTGCCAGGTTATCCAGCTTTTCCGGGTCCGGGAGGTCGTGAATACGATAGGGGAATACTTTCGGCTTTTTGCTTTTGGGCACACGTCCTATTTTTTCTGCCACAGTGCGGTTGGCGAGTAGCATGAACTCTTCTACCAGTTTGTTGGCGTCTTTGGATTCCTTGAAATATACGCTGACAGGCTTGCCCTGCTCGTCAATCTCAAATTTCACCTCATAGCGGTCGAAGTTGATGGCGCCGGCAGTAAAACGCTTTTCACGCAATATCTTGGCAAGAGAGTCCAGCTTGAGGATTTCTTCCTTAAAGTCTCCCTCTTTGGTTTCGATAATCTGCTGCGCCTCTTCGTAGGTGAAGCGGCGGTCGGACTTGATAACCGTATGCACAATGCGCGAGTTTTTCACTTCTCCCTTGTCCGTCATCTCGAAGATGGCAGAGTAAGCCAGTTTCTCTTCATCGGGGCGCAGGGAACAGATGAAGTTACACAACCGTTCGGGCAGCATCGGGATAGTGCGGTCTACGAGGTAAACGGATGTGGCGCGTTTCTCGGCTTCTTTGTCGATGATGCTGCCTTCCGTTACATAGTGCGTCACGTCGGCAATGTGTACGCCCACTTCCCAAAGATTATCTTTCAGTTTGCGGATGGACAAGGCATCGTCAAAGTCCTTAGCGTCTTTGGGGTCTATGGTAAAGGTGGTTACATTGCGGAAATCCTCACGTTTGGCATACTCTTCTGCGGGAATTTCGGCAGGTATCCTGTCTGCGGCTTTTTCCACGGATGCGGGGTAAACATACGGCAATCCGAATTCGGCCAGGATGGCGTGCATCTCGGTGGTGTTATCTCCGGCTTTCCCCAGAATGTCGATAACCTGACCGATAGGATTCTTTGCCTTGTCAGGCCATTCCACCACTTTGACGATGGCCTTGTCGCCTGTCTTTCCACCTTTCAGTTTCTCTTTGGGGATAAAGATGTCATTGGCCAACGTGCGGTTTTCCGTAACAAGGAAAGCGTATGATTTGGCAACCTCCAACGTTCCCACGAAGGTATCGTTAGCACGTTCCAGTATCTCGATGACTTCGCCTTCGGCTTCGCGTCCGCGGCGTTTGGCATAAAAGGCGATACGTACTTTATCGCCCGCCATGGCATGTGCCGAGTTCCGTTCGGCAATGAAAATGGGGTCGCCGCCGCCTTCGGGTATGAATGAGTTTTTTCCGTTGCTCTTCCGTTGGAAAGTGCCGGTCATCTCCACACCATGATTGTTCAGTTTGTATTTATGCTTGTCCACTTCGGTGATGTAATCGTCATCCGACAGTTCGGACAGTATATCCATACACAGCATTTTCAGCGGGTGTGTAGTGAGATGCAGTTGTTCGAAAATGTATTTCAGGGACAGTACTTCGTCTTGTTTTACGTGGAAGAAGTCCAATAGCGCTTTGACGAGCTCTTTCTTCTTCATTCGCTTGCCGGCTTTTTTCTCTTTCTTTTCTTTTTTTGTCTTAGCCATAATCTGATGTCTTTTTATCTTTCTTGCAAAGTAAACAAATAAATGTATTCACTCGTTCACTCCGGCTTCAAAATCTTCTTGTCTTACTGAAATTTATGAGGGAATGTCCGGTCATAACAGATTAATGTACTATATTTGCAACAACTTAGGAAAAGGGAAATGGAAGTACAATCTATGGCTAAGGAAGAGATTGCGAGGGAAAAAGGCATTTACCGCGTAACGATTGTAGGGAGTGTGGTGAACTTCCTCTTGCTTTTGTTTAAGTTCTTTGCGGGTATCGTAGGGCATAGCGCTGCAATGCTGGCAGATGCCGTCCACTCACTGTCTGACTTTATTACGGATATTATTGTTATCGTATTTGTGCGCATCTCGTCCAAGCCGGAGGATGAGGGGCATGATTACGGGCACGGCAAATATGAAACGTTGGCAACCGCCATTATCGGTATAATTTTGCTTGGTGTCGGTTTGGGAATTTTCTGGAACGGCGCTTCGGCCATCTATCATTTTCTGCGTGGCGGTTCTTTGCAGGAGCCTGGAATGCTGGCACTGACAGCGGCATTGGTTTCCATTGCTTTTAAGGAAGCGCTCTACCGTTATACGGTATTCAAAGGAAAGAGGTTGAATTCTCAGGCAGTTGTAGCCAACGCATGGCATCATCGCAGTGATGCCCTTTCTTCTATAGGAACCGCCATAGGTATCGGCGGGGCTATTCTTTTGGGAAATCACTGGCGGGTGCTCGACCCGATAGCTGCGGTGGTTGTCAGCCTCTTCATTATGAAAGTAGCTATAAAGCTGCTGGTTCCTTGTGTAGATGAACTGTTGGAGAAATCGCTGCCTGCCGATGTGGAGAATGAGATACAGAAGATTATCCTTTCTTTTCCCGGAGTGAGTTCGCCGCATCATCTGCGTACCCGCCGCATAGGCAGCTATTACGCGATAGAGGTGCACGTGCGTATGGACGGAAAAATAACACTGGAAGAAGCACACCGTACGGCAACGGCCATTGAGAATACTTTGAAGGGGCAGTTCGGTAAAGGCACTCATGTAGGTATTCATGTAGAGCCGGTGAAATGATGAGGCCGTACAGTGGCGGAGTGAGAAGCGACAGGATACCGGGAGAAATTCATAATTTATAAATTCATAATTCATAACGTGGAATCGGTTTTAGTAACAGGGGCAAGCGGGTTTATCGGGAGTTTCATCGTGGAAGAAGCGTTGAGGCGGGGTTTCGGTGTATGGGCAGGTATTCGTTCGTCCAGCAGCCGGGAATATTTGCAAGACAGGAAGATACATTTTCTTGAGCTCGACTTTGCGCATCCCAACGAACTTCGTGCGCAGCTTTCCGGTCATAAGGGAACTTACAGTAAGTTCGATTACATTATCCATTGTGCCGGAGTAACAAAATGTGTGGATAAGAGTGATTTTGAGCGGGTGAACTATCTGCAGACCAAATACTTTATAGATACTTTGCGGGAATTGAACATGATTCCCAAACAGTTTATCTTTATCAGTACCTTGAGCGTATTCGGCCCGATACGCGAAAAAAACTATACTCCGATTACGGAAGAAGACACTCCTATGCCCAACACTGCTTATGGCCTTAGTAAACTGAAAGCGGAGATTTATCTGCAAAGCATACCGGGGTTCCCTTACGTCATTTATCGTCCTACGGGTGTGTACGGTCCGCGCGAGAAAGATTATTTCCTGATGGCAAAGTCCATCCGTCAGCACACGGACTTTTCCGTAGGTTTCCGCCGGCAGGATTTGACGTTTGTCTACGTCAAGGATATTGTGCAGGCCGTTTTTCTGGGAATAGAGAAACAAGTATCCTGCCGCACCTATTTCCTGGCAGACGGCAAGGTGTACCGGAGCCGTGCTTTTTCCGATCTGATACGGAAAGAACTGGGGAATCCGTTTGTAATTCGCTTGAGATGTCCATTAATTATATTGAAAGTTGTATCTTTGCTCGCCGAATATTGGGCGAAACGTCGGAATACTACCAGTACGCTCAATTCGGACAAGTATAGAATAATGAAACAACGCAACTGGCAATGCGATATAACTCCGGCTGTCAAGGAATTGGGTTATAGTCCCGAATACGATCTGGAACGGGGAGTGAAGGAAACGATTGCCTGGTATAAAGATAAAGGATGGCTTTAGACTTATTCAAGAGAGTAGAAACCCGTAAAGGGCTTTTTGCGGTAGAGAAGATTACGCTGATATATAATCTGCTGACTTCCATACTCATACTGTTTCTTTTCCAAGAAATGGATCATCCGGTGCAGATGCTTGCAGACCGCGCTGTGATTGCAGGCATGACGTTTCTGCTGATGTATCTTTACCGGCTTGCACCCTGCAAGTTTTCCGCTTTCATCCGCATCGTTATCCAGATGTCGTTGCTCTCCTATTGGTATCCCGACACATTCGAGTTTAACCGTATCTTCCCCAACCTGGATCATATTTTCGCTTCGGCCGAACAATGGATATTCGGCGGACAGCCTGCCGTGTGGTTCTGTCTGCGTTTTCCGCAAATGTGGGTGAGCGAACCGTTCAATATGGGTTACTTCTTCTACTATCCGATGATACTTCTGGTAGTGGTGTGGTATTTCCTCTACCGTTTCGACCTTTTTGAGAAAGTGTCGTTCGTGATAGTCACCGCTTTCTTCATCTACTACCTGATATACATCTTCGTGCCGGTGGCAGGGCCGCAGTTCTATTTTCCGGCTATCGGCGAAGATAACGTAGCGCAGGGAATATTCCCGGCTATCGGCGATTACTTCAACCACAATCAGGAGCTGCTGCCCGGTCCGGGATACGAACACGGATTCTTTTATAATCTGGTGGAAAGCTCGCAGCAGGTAGGCGAGCGTCCGACGGCGGCATTCCCCAGTTCGCATGTCGGCATGTCCACCATTCTGATGATTATGGCATGGCGGGGCAGCAGGCGTTTGTTTGCCTGCCTGCTTCCTTTTTATCTGCTGCTGTGCGGGGCTACGGTGTACATACAGGCGCATTACCTGATTGATGCCATTGTGGGCTTTTTCTCTGCCATTGTGCTCTATGTGGTGGCAACGTGGATGTTCAAGCGGTGGTTTGCGCAGCCGATGTTTAAATGATGCCAGTCCCTGACTCATTGTCTTTCACTCCCTGACCGAATGAGGTTCGCTCGGCGGATGATTGCCGACCCATAGAAAAGCAGGGCGCTCTTTTGGTTGGGGTTGTAAGATAATTTAAACTATATCAGTTTTTCTATTTCGTTGAAGATACGGTACAATTCCTCTTTTGTCTCTGCCCGCAACATGGCGATGCGCGTTTCTCGGAAGTTAGGGATACCCTTGAACAGCGGACTTGCTGCCAAGTGGCGGCGTACGTGCAGGATACCTCTCCGTTCGTCCAGCAGTTTTACGCTGTCTTCCACTTCCTGCCGGAGTACGTTCAGCTTCCATTCGGAGCTGAGGGGCGGTATCTCTTCACCCGTCTCCAGATAATGTTTCACTTCCTTGAATATCCAGGGGCGGCCGAAGCTGGCGCGGCCTATCATAACGGCATCCACTCCGTAGCGGTCGAAGCACTCTTTGGCCCTTTGGGGAGTGGTGACGTCACCGTTGCCGATGATGGGGATGTGCATGCGGGGATTGTTCTTGACTTCACCAATCAGAGTCCAGTCCGCCTCACCCGTATACATTTGGGCACGGGTACGGCCGTGAATGGTGAGGGCGGCAATGCCGCAGTCCTGCAGTTGCTCTGCCAAGTCCACGATAATCTTGCTGCCGGCATCCCAGCCGAGACGGGTTTTTACGGTTACGGGTATCTTTACGGCATCTGCCACGGCACGGGTTATCTCCAGCATCTTGGGGATATTCTGCAACATTCCCGCACCGGCTCCTTTACCGGCCACGCGTTTTACGGGGCAGCCGAAATTGATGTCCAGTATGTCCGGATGTGCCTGCTCCACGATACGCGCCGCTTCTACCATAGTGTCCGTATCCTTGCCGTATATCTGTATGGCTACGGGGCGTTCTTCGTCACTGATGTTCAGCTTCTGTTCGGTCTTGCTGACGGAACGTATCAGCGCGTCGCTCGACACAAACTCGGTGTACACCATATCCGCTCCGAAACCTTTGCACATCAGTCGGAAAGCAGGGTCGGTCACATCTTCCATGGGGGCAAGCAATATGGGGTGCTTGCCGAGGTCTATATCTTTAATCTTCATAATCTGACGGGATTTGTTTGCAAAAGTACGGAAAAAGCCTGTTTCATTTGCTATGCAGGCGTGAAATCCTTGAAAGAATATACAGTTTCTTCCTTAAATCTGTATATTTGCACTATTCATTCACTTAACAACAGAAATAATTATGAAAAAGAGTTTGCTTTCAGTCGCATTGTGTGTGATGACACTGCTCATCGGCATTTCCCCTGTTTCTGCACAAGGGCAGAATAAGGAATATCAGGAAACGTTGCATAAAATGCTGTTGCTTTCCGGCGGTCTGGCCACTGTGGATACGATGGTTCCGCAGATAATCGGCATGATGAAGCAGCAGTCTCCCTCTGTATCGGAGGCCACGTGGAACGCAGTAACGGAAAAGGCAAAGAAGTTTTTCAGCGATAATCTGGTGAAGGTGTATGTGCCCATCTATCAGAAACACCTGACATTGGACGACCTGAAGAAGATTGTAGCCTTCTACGAATCTCCGGCGGGCAAGAAGCTGGGAGCGGTTACTCCTGCCATTACAATGGAAGGGATGACGGCAGGCCAACAGCTTGGCATGGAACTTGTGACACTGATTCAACGGGAATTGGATGCGCACGGTAATAAATAATTGCATCATTAAATTTCATATTGGATGAATTCTACTACTTTGAACGATTTTGAAATCATGGCTCCGGTAGGCTCGCGCGAGTCTCTTGCCGCAGCTATCCAGGCGGGTGCGGACTCTATTTACTTCGGTATAGAAAACCTGAATATGCGTGCCCGTTCCGCCAATACCTTTACCATTGACGATTTGCGGGAGATTGCCCAAACCTGCGATGAGCATGGTATGAAAAGTTACCTGACAGTAAATACCATTATTTACGATAACGATATTCCCCTGATGCGCACCATTGTGGATGCGGCAAAAGCGGCAGGTATCTCGGCGGTGATTGCAGCCGATGTGGCTGTGATGAGCTACGCCCGGCAGATAGGACAGGAGGTGCATCTGTCCACGCAGCTGAATATTTCGAATGTGGAGGCTTTGCGTTTCTATGCCCAGTTTGCCGATGTAGTGGTGCTGGCGCGTGAACTGAATCTGGAGCAAGTGGCGGAAATCTACCGTCATATCTGTGAAGAGAATATCTGCGGACCGAGCGGCGAGCGGATACGTATCGAAATGTTCTGCCACGGTGCTTTGTGCATGGCGGTATCGGGCAAGTGCTATCTTTCGCTGCACGAAATGAACCATTCGGCCAACCGGGGAGCTTGTATGCAGGTATGCCGCCGCTCGTATACGGTACGCGATAAGGAGACGGATGTGGAACTGGATATAGACAACCAGTACATTATGTCGCCCAAAGACTTGAAAACCATTCATTTCATGAACAAGATGCTGGATGCAGGCGTGCGTGTGTTCAAGATTGAAGGACGCGCCCGTGGTCCCGAGTATGTGCGTACGGTGGTGGAATGTTATAAGGAGGCCATTCGTTCCTATGTGGAAGGCACGTTCACCGACGAAAAGATAGCTGCCTGGGACGAGCGCCTGAAAACCGTGTTTAACCGTGGTTTCTGGGACGGTTATTATCTGGGGCAGCGCTTGGGCGAATGGACCCGGAACTACGGTTCTGCCGCTACCGAACGTAAGATTTATGTCGGCAAGGGTATCCGTTACTTCTCGAATATCGGCGTGGCGGAGTTTTTGGTGGAAGCCGCCGAAATCAATGTCGGCGACAAGCTGCTGATAACGGGGCCGACAACGGGAGCCGTATTCACAACATTGGAAGAAGCGCGTGTAGATCTGAAGCCCGTGCAGACGGTGAAGAAAGGGCAGCATTTCTCGATGAAAGCGGATAAGATACGTCCCAGCGACAAACTTTACAAACTGGTTTCCGTAGAGGAGCTCAAGAGGTTCAAGGGCTTGGATATCGAGAATAAACGTGGTTGATTATCAAATGGTAAATTGCAGATATTATAATGAACTATATTTATGAACTGAAAATGAAGGTCCGCGACTATGAATGCGACCTTCAGGGTATTGTCAACAATGCCAACTACCAACATTATCTGGAGCATACGCGGCACGAGTTCCTGTTGAGTACGGGTGTCAGCTTTGCCGCACTCCACGAACAGGGGGTGGACCCGGTGGTGGCACGCATCAATATGGCTTTCAAGACACCGTTGAAAAGCGGTGATGAGTTCGTATCGAAGCTGGCAATGAAGAAAGAAGGCATCAAGTATGTGTTCTACCAGGATATTTTCAGGGTAAGTGACAATAAAGTGGCCATCAAGGCAGTGGTTGAAACGGTATGTGTGGTGAACGGACGTTTAAGCGACAGCGAGTTATTCGATAACGTCTTTGCCCCCTACCTCGACCATGAATAATGACGAACGTCTTTGCAGTATAGCTCTTACGCTCTGCCCCGGTATAGGGCATATCGGGGCAAAGCGTCTGATAGATGGCATAGGGAGTGCCGTTGACGTTTTCGGACATCGTAACGAACTGCCGGAGCTTCTACCCGGCGTGAATTCCTCGGTAATTGCGGCTCTTGACTGTCCTGCCGCTTTTCTTCGTGCCGAGCGTGAAATGGAGTTTGTGGAAAAGAACCGCCTGACTTGTCTTACTTTGCGGGATGAGACCTATCCTTCCCGTCTGCGGGAATGTGAGGATGCTCCGATTGTCCTGTTCTTCAAGGGAAACACTGATTTTAACCGTTTACATGTTATCAATATGGTAGGTACGCGCCGTGCAACGGAGTACGGCAAACAGTTTTGTGCGGATTTCGTGCACGATTTGTCCGTGCTTCTCCCTGATGTCCTGATAGTGAGTGGTCTCGCTTACGGCATTGATATTCACGTACATCGTGCTGCCCTGGCCGATAATATGTCTACTGTTGCAGTTTTAGCTCATGGTTTGGACCGTATTTATCCATTTGTACATCGCAAGACGGCTGTCGATATGTTGGCAAATGGCGGTTTGCTTACCGAGTTCCTCACCGGGACTAATCCGGACAGGCATAACTTTGTCAGCCGTAACCGTATTGTGGCGGGAATGTGCGATGCGACGATTGTTGTGGAATCTGCCGCCAAAGGCGGCTCTTTGATTACAGCGGATTTGGCCGACGGTTATCATCGCGATTGCTTCGCCGTGCCCGGGCGGGTGACCGACACGGCTTCTATCGGTTGCAACCGGCTGATACGGGATAATAAGGCTGCGCTTGTACAGAGTGCCGAAGAGTTCGTAAAAACAATGGGATGGGCAAGTATAGAGCCTGCGGCCAAAGCAGCCGGTATCCAGCGCAATCTGTTTCCGGAGCTGACGGATGAAGAAGAGCTGGTGGTGCGTATACTGACTCATCAGGGAGACTTGCATATCAATGCGCTGGTAGTGGAGGCGGACATCCCCGTAAACCGGATGAGCACCTTGCTCTTCGAACTGGAGATGAAAGGGATGGTAAAGGTATTGGTTGGAGGAGTATATCGCTTATTGGCATAAAAAAAGGAGTACCGCTGTACTCCAACCTTTGTTAACCTTAAATCTAATACTATGAAAAAAATCACGTGGCAAATGTATAGCTTCTTTGCGTGTCTTCCAAATGTTTACTCTTTCTCTGAAAATCTTTTAGTTTTCTTTTATAAATATTTACTGTTTTCGGACACGTTTGACATCTTGACTTAAATAAAGTGTATATGCTGACTATATGATAACTGCCGGATAAGAGAGGCTCGCTATTTAGGCTCTTTGTAGAATATTCCGGTTGTTTGTCTGCATTGGAAGTTGCATAAGTTGCAAAAAGCTTCCAATCGTTTCACAGAACCTTCCACGTTGCTAAATGAGTTGGCTTTTCCGTATCTTCTTTAATTTTAATGGTTTATTTTTGGCTTTGTACAAAGCAAAGCTATGGTAGACCGTATCAATATAGTAACTCTTATAATACTCTTGTTTTTATCCGTGGGAAGAGCATTTGTACGGGCTGGCACTTTGATGGTTGTAAACAGTGTAATGCAGAATCCGGTTATAAAACCGGACGAATGGAGAGAAGTATATCGGTGGGTACTCGCTGATAAGAATGTGCCGGACAGGAAAGAGGTTTTGATGTTAATCCGGTATCATTATGGGAATTTCGGCAAATTGACGGATCTGTTGTGCTATCTGAACGAAGGCAGGGCCTGTAAATATCTGTTGCAGTTCGTTTTTCCGCGGATAGGCAGCTATACGGTACATTCGAAGGAGTTTTCTATTGCCGGAATACGGATGCCGGAAAAGGCGCTACCGGTAGTATCTGCTGGCAGCGGAGAACTGGTTCCGACTGCGTTCCCTGAGAAAAGAAAAAGGCTGGGACCATCACATAAGGTTATGGTGGCTCTGAAGAATAATATGATATATGATTTGGCGTTGGCTCCGAATGTGGAAGTTGAGTTCTCGATAGGAAAGAGGTGGTCTTTGAATACTGAATATAAATGTCCTTGGTGGTTGAACAGTCGGAACAGCTTTTGTTATCAGCTTCTTTCGGGAGGTGTGGAAGTACGCTATTGGTTGGGAAACAGAAATCTGTGTAACAGATTGACAGGGTATTTCCTGGGGATATATACCGAGGGGGGAATATATGATTTTCAGTTGAAAGAGGAGAGGGGCATTCGCGGTAAGTATTATACGACTTCGGGGCTGAGCTGCGGATATGCACGCAGAATAACCGGGCACCTTGCAATCGAGTGCAGTTTGGGAATAGGTTATTTGACAACGGAATACTGTAAATATACCTCTTATAAAGGGGAATTAGTCCGAACTAATGGAGGACACTTTCATTTTGTGGGTCCTACAAAGGTAGCGGTCTCTTTAGTATGGCATATAACGGCAGGACGATGAATGTGGTGGAAAATATCAGATATAATGTACCGTTGACTCTGTTCTGTCTGTTGATAATCCTGTCAGGATGTAATTTCAGGGAGGTGTTGGACGATTATCCTGTCAGTGGCGTACAGATAACGTTGGACTGGACGGGAGTTGCGGAGAATTTGCCGAAGACCGTGCGGGTAGTATTTTATCCGAAAGATGCCGAGGGGCGGAAAGTGGACGGCTATTTGCCGGCTGCCGGCGGGGAAATGAAAGTACCGCCCGGCAATTATGCAATGATAGTTTACAACTATAATACGGAATGTGTCTGCATAGAAGGCGATGAGTGCTATGGCACTATCAGGGCATATACGGAACGGTGTATTGGGATAGATGCAGGAGAGGATATGATTTGGTCGCCGGACGATTTCTACGTTGTGGCGTTGGATGATGTGGAAATAGCAAAAAGCGAAGCGGTTATGGTGATGAAACTGAAACCGGAACGGGTGGTAAGCAGTTATTCGTTTGCCGTGAAGGTGGATGGTGTAGAAAATATATCGGCTGTTGTGTGCTACGTCAGCGGGTTGAATGGCGGTTATTTTCTCGGTAGAAGGCTGTGTACACTTGCAGAAGTGCCCGTTTATGTGGAGAATGATTGTAAAAACGGATTGTTGCGGGGACATTTTTCGCATTTCAGGCTTCCGAGAAATGCGGATACACGGGTCGATAGTCCGGTAGTGCTGACCATTAGAATTATCAAGGTGGATAAGCAGGTGCAGGAGATACAGGTTGATATCAAAGAGTTGATAACACCGCCGACTCCCGGCGAGGGGGAAGGAATACAGCCTGCTCCTGACGGGGAAATACATATTGAGGTGCCTGTTCCCGATGGACAGATTACGGTAGAGGTGGATAAGGAAGAAAGTGGAAATAGCGGTATCGGCGGTGATATAGGTGATTGGGATGATGAAACGAATGTGGATATTATCGTGTAGAAACAAGATAAGCAATTAATATATTAACTAAAAAACAAATGGTTATGAGAAAAATTTTATTGGTGGCTTTAACAGCCGCAGCAATGGTAGGTTGCTCTGAAAATGAAGGGCTTGAGAATGAAAATACAGTGAACCGGATTGAATTCGGGACAGTGGTGAAGACCGGAACAAAGACATTGGTTGCCACTACTGAGAATTTCAGTAAGTTTACTGTAAGCGCTTATAAAACAACCGATGAGATGGGAGGAACTGTACAGTTGAATACGGGTTTTATGGATGATATAGAAGTTGATAAATCAAGCGGAGAATGGAAGTACGAAGGAGATTACTACTGGCCTATCTCCGGTAAATTGCAATTTTTTGCTACTTCACCGGCGCAAACTTTGGATGTTACTACTGCTGCCGGTTATCCGAAATTCGAGTATGCGGTAAAGGCGGTTGACAGTCAGGAAGATCTGGTTGCTGCCAACGTAATAAATCAGGTAAAGTCTGAGTCAGCCATTTCTCTTCCTTTCCAGCATCTTCTGACGCAGGTGAACTTTACAATCAAGGGTGATGTTGCCGATTTTATTTACACCGTATCGAAATTGGTGATTAAAGGTGCGAAGGATAAGGCTACTTTTACTTTTGACGGAAGCAGTACTGTGGGGGCTTGGAGTAACCTGGCAGAGTCTGTTTCGGGCGTGACATACGAATACACCGGCACTCCCGTATCCGTTACTCCGACTGCTGCAGAACCTGATGCTTTTACTGCTTTTGAGACTTCCGGCAATGCCCTGTTTATGCTGATGCCTCAAGACGACCTGACAGGCGTTACTTTGGAGATTACCTATACTGCTGCACCGAAAGATAAATCCAGTGAGTATACCTGGAATGATACCAAGATCATTAACCTTACAGGCAGTTGGGGAATAGGTAAGAATATTCGGTATACATTGACATTGACAAATAACGCTACTCCTATTAAGTTTACGCCGAATGTTGGCATATGGACCGATGAAGACGGAACATTCACCGGACTATAAGACCTTGATAAGAGTTCTGTTTTGATTTCATAATATTTTATTCTTCCCCGGAAACGTTTTCAAAGTTTTCGGGGAATATGTTTTTTTGTTGGCTGCTAATGTTTATTTTTGCCAAAGCAAACAAACAAAACATTCTATCCTGTCATGTACGACTCTTCCGCTTGTGAAGCGGTTAACGCCGATTGTCTGAAATGTCCCAAGGCTGTGGACAATCTTATCTTATACGCCTCTCATAGTAGAGGGTTTCACTTTATTATGCCCAAGTGCGATAACAATATCATTATGTTTCTTTTAAAAGGTGAGGCTCTTGTCAACAGTGAAGAATATGCAGGCGTGACGTTGCATGCCGGTGAGTTTATTCTGCAGGCTGTCGGTTCAAAATACGAAGTACTTGCCATGACCGATGTAGAGTGTGTATGTTACCGTTTTTCCCAACCGGAATCTTTTTGTGAGGGACGCTTTCAGCATATCGTAAAAGATGTGGTTCCACCTCTTATCTTTTTTCCGTTGAAAATATGCTCTGAACTGAATTTTTTCTTGGAAGCTTCGAAGTCTTATCTGGCTGAGGGGAAGATTTGTAGGGAGCTACTGCAATTTAAGCAGAAAGAACTGGCGTTTATCCTGTGGCGTTACTATTCGGATTATGAGCTTTCCATGCTGGTGCATACGTTATCGAAATACACGGATAGTTTTCAGTATTTCGTACTTAAGAATCATGATAAGGTCAAGACGGTTGAAGAATTTGCCGAATTAGGGGGATATACTATGACGACTTTCCGCCGTATCTTTACTTCTATATTCCATCAGCCTGTGTACGAGTGGATGCAGGAACGCAGAAAAGAAGGCATTCTTTATGAACTTCGGCATACAAACTTTACAATCTCTGAAATTTGTTATAAATATGGCTTTGAATCTTTATCTCATTTCTCTAATTTCTGCAAGAAGAATTTTGGGTTGTCTCCCCGTAATTTGAGGAAAGAGGTTGAGAAGCCATCTGTATCTGCAGCCCAGGATTCTATGTTTTTGTCTGTTTAACCCGCTTGGGATATCAAGCTGTTTCCATAATTTCTTATCATAAAAAAACTCCTCTACCGGTTTTCCCGATAGAAGAGTTCTTGTGATATTAATCAAATGCAGAAAGTACGGTTAGTCTTTCAATTTTGCGGTAATGAAGTCGCGGTTCAGACGTGCGATGTTGCTGATAGAGACATTCTTCGGACATTCGGCCTCACAAGCACGGGTGTTTGTACAGTTACCGAAACCGAGTTCGTCCATTTTGCTCAACATGGCTTTGGCACGGCGCAATGCTTCCGGTTTGCCTTGAGGAAGCAGGTTCAACTGGCTTACCTTGGCAGAAACGAACAACATGGCTGAACCGTTCTTACAAGCGGCTACACAAGCACCGCAACCGATACAGGAAGCGGCATCCATGGCTTCATCGGCGATAGGCTTCGGAATCAGGATAGCGTTGGCATCCTGAGGAGCACCTGTACGTACGCTGACGTAACCTCCTGCCTGCATAATCTTGTCGTATGCAGTACGGTCTACCATCAAGTCTTTGATTACCGGGAAGCCGGCAGAACGCCAGGGTTCTACGGTAATGGTGTCGCCGTCGTTGAAGCGGCGCATATAGATTTGGCAGGTAGTGGCTCCTGTTGCAGGACCGTGCGGATGTCCGTTGATGTAAAGAGAACACATACCGCAGATACCTTCGCGGCAGTCATGGTCGAATACAACCGGTTCTTTACCTTCACTGATGAGCTGTTCGTTCAGAATATCCAGCATTTCGAGGAATGAGGTATCGCCCGGAATATCTTTCATTTGGTATGTTTCAAAAGCGCCTTTTGCTTTCGGACCCTTCTGGCGCCATACCTTGAGCGTAAATGATATATTTTTATCCATTTTCTTTAATTCTTTAAATGTTCAACTTCCCGATTAGCTCTTGTAGTTACGAGTCTGTACCTTGATTGCTTCGTATACCAGAGGTTCTTTCAGCAATACCGGTTCTTTTTCGTCTGAACCTTGGTATTCCCAGCAGGCAACGTAGAAGTAGTTCTCGTCATCGCGCTTGGCTTCACCTTCTTCTGTCTGGTACTCTTCGCGGAAGTGACCGCCGCAGCTTTCGTTACGGTTCAAGGCATCGTATGCTACGAGTTCGCCCATTGTGATGAAGTCGTACAGACGGATAGCCTTGTCGAGTTCGACGTTCATTCCTTCTTTCTCGCCGGGGATGAACAGCTCTTTCTCGAATTCCTTGCGGATTTCCTTCAGTCTCTTCAAGCCTTCTTTCAAGCCCTCTGCAGTACGTCCCATACCTACATATTCCCACATTACGTGGCCCAATTCCTTATGGATAGAGTCTACAGACTTCTTACCCTTGATGTTCATCATCCAGTCGATTTTGTCCTGAATGGCTTTTTCTGCCGCTGCGAACTCAGGCAGGTCGGTAGAGAAGCGGGGAACGGTAATCTGGTCGGCCAGATAGTTCTGGATAGTATAAGGCAATACGAAGTAACCGTCTGCCAAGCCCTGCATCAATGCGGAAGCACCGAGGCGGTTGGCACCGTGGTCCGAGAAGTTACATTCACCGATGGCGAACAGACCCTTGATAGAAGTCATCAGTTCGTAGTCTACCCAGATACCACCCATTGTATAGTGAATAGCCGGATAAATCATCATCGGGTTTTCGTACGGGCTGACATCGGTGATTTCTTCGTACATGTCAAAGAGGTTGCCGTAACGCTGTGCAACCACATCTTTGCCCAAACGGTTGATAGCTTCGGAGAAGTCGAGGAATACGGCAAGACCTGTATTGTTCACACCATAACCCTTGTCGCAACGTTCTTTGGCAGCACGGCTGGCAACGTCACGCGGAACGAGGTTACCGAATGCCGGATAACGGCGTTCCAGGTAGTAGTCGCGGTCTTCTTCGGGAATATCTTTTCCTTGCAGCGTACCTTCCTGCAACTTCTTGGCATCTTCCAGTTTCTTCGGAACCCAGATACGTCCGTCGTTACGCAAAGATTCGGACATCAAAGTCAGTTTGGACTGCTTATCGCCGTGAACGGGGATACAAGTCGGGTGAATCTGTACGTAAGCGGGGTTGGCAAACCAGGCTCCTTTACGGTAGCAGGCCATGGCAGCGGAACAGTTGCAGGCCATTGCATTGGTAGAGAGGAAGTATGCGTTGCCGTAACCGCCGGTAGCGATAACCACAGCGTGAGCGGCAAAGCGTTCCAGCTTACCTGTTACGAGATTCTTGGCGATGATACCGCGGGCACGTCCGTCGATGATGACAACGTCTTCCATTTCATAACGGGTGTACAGTTTCACCGTACCCACGTTTACCTGACGGCTCAGTGCGGAGTAAGCTCCCAGCAGCAATTGCTGTCCTGTCTGGCCTTTGGCGTAGAATGTACGTGACACCTGTGCACCACCGAATGAACGGTTGTCGAGCAAGCCGCCGTATTCGCGTGCAAAAGGAACACCTTGTGCAACACACTGGTCGATGATGTTGTTGGAAACCTCGGCCAGACGGTAAACGTTTGCTTCGCGGGCACGATAGTCACCACCTTTTACCGTATCGTAGAACAGACGGTAAACGGAGTCGCCGTCGTTCTGGTAATTCTTTGCAGCATTGATACCACCTTGCGCAGCGATAGAGTGTGCGCGGCGCGGAGAGTCCTGAATGCAGAAGTTGAACACTCTGAAACCCATTTCACCGAGAGAAGCGGCAGCGGAAGCGCCGGCAAGTCCGGTTCCTACTACGATGATGTCCAAACGGCGTTTGTTGGCAGGGTTTACTAATTTTTGGTGAGCTTTATAATTGGTCCATTTCTCAGCCACCGGTCCTTCCGGTATTTTAGAATCTATCTTAGTCATAATGCTATTACAATTTAATCATTTACAATAATTTATCAGCAAGCGCCGCTGCACATCAGTGATTTGATGAAGAATACGACAACTACCAGAGCGAAGCATACAACAACGATAGTGGAGTAGATGTTGGAGATACATTTCCAACGGTTGATCCATACTTTGTTGTTCCAGCCCAAAGACTGCATGGAGCTCCAGAAACCGTGAGTCAGGTGGAACCACAATGCACCCAGCCAAATGAGGTAAAGCACTACGAATACCGGGTTGGAGAAGGTGTTCTGAATGTGATAGACACCGTTGGCAGCGTAAGCCAGCGTGAGCATGTCGGCATGTGCGCCCATGTTGTGCATCAGTTCGGGAAGCTGCATCTTTGCCCAGAAGTTAACCAGGTGCAGACCGAGACCTACGATTACCACGATACCCAGTACGAGCATGTTTTGAGAAGCCCATTCCACGGTTTTAGGCTTATCTACTACAGCATAACGCTCGTTACCGCGCGCTTTGCGGTTTTGCATCGTCAGCCAGAAAGCGTAGATGATGTGGATGATGAACAAGGCAGCCAAACCTACAGTAGCTACCAGCGCGTACCAGTTTGCTCCCAAGAACTCACAAACCATGTTATAGCCATTGGCCGAAACCAATGCAACAAGGTTCATCGCCATGTGAAATGTCAGAAACAGGATAAGGGCGATACCGGTAACACTCATCACCACTTTCCTTCCTACAGATGAATTACTTAACCACATAAATGATTGAATTTAAATTATTTAATAGTTAGAAAATATATTCTTAAAAGCTCGTTAAACTAATATCTTGCAAAAATAGAGGAAATACCTTGATTAAACAAGGAATTAAAGAAATAATTCCGTAATGGACGGATGGCAAGATTACCGGGCGAATCAGCAGTGTCATTCGTCCTCTTGTTCCTTGTTATGTTCTTTACAGATAATAGTTATGTTTTCGCCGTTGGCAGTACGTTTGCGCAGAGCGCGCGGGGTGTCGCCGAAAGAGTCTTTGCAGAAATGGGCAAAGTGTGATAATGAATCGAATCCGTATCGGGTGCTGATTGTGGAGATACGTTGCTTGGTATGTTGCAGGTCGTTTAAAATGCCCTCGCGTTTTTTGTCCAGAATCCATTCGTATACGGGTACGCCATACATATTCTTGAATAATCGGCGGAAAGTGGTCGTGGTATATCCGCCAAGATGGGCAAACTCTTCTACGTTTTTTACTTTATCGTAGTTCTGCATGACGAAATAGTGGAAACTTTCTGTATATGTACTGATTGGATAGAAGAAAGTGGAGACTTGCTGGATTGGGTAGTAGCAAGTCAGGATATAAATTATCTCCTGGCATTTGACGTCAAGGTACTTACTGCACGTGTTCGGCTGCTCCCTGAAATATTCCGTTAAATCTCCGAATAATCTTTCCAGTTTAGGAATGATGGGCAAAGGAGTATAGGTCAGCGGGGCATAAGCCCTTTCAAGTATGTCTTTGTAACGTTCTTCACAGAGGAGAGGAAGTTCGGTGAAGCGATAGGTAAAATATTCAACATCGGTTAGCGCCAGCAATTCCACTTTGGAGCCGATAGCTTGCAAGATACATTGGCGGGCCTGCAGAGTAGTACCGGGATATTCCTCGCTATTGACAAGCAACTCGCCTTTCAATATAAATATTATACAATTTTGTGTACACTTTTCGGCAGGGAAATGCTGTCCTTTAGGATATTGGCTATATATCAATACTCCTTGGGATGTTTTAGGACATAGCGCACAATCAATTTGCCGAGAGCAACAACTATTTAATGCCATGAATAGATATGTGAATTGTATTAATATGTAAATTGTGGCAACAAAGATAAGATAATTTTGCGAATACTCTAAGGATTTCGGCTATCTTTGCGCCAAACTAATAGACAGGTTTTATGAGAAGAACCATTTTTTTTGTATTTTTTATTTCCTTTGTTGTATCAAATCTCTTTGCACAGAATTGGGATATTAATACCTTACATCGGGTTAATGGCTGGGATAATAAATTTGTCCGTAATTACAATAAATTTATTTCCCGTTCGGAGCCTTATGTGGCCATTGGTGTCCCGGTAGCTATGGCTTTGACGGCATGGGCTAAAAAGGACAAGGACTTGTTGAAGGATGCCGTATACGTCGGGACAAGTGTGGCGGGTGCTTTTGTGGTGGCGTATGGTATGAAATATCTTGTCGACCGCGAACGTCCGTATGAACGCTATCCGGATAGGGTACATCCGTATAGCCATGAGAGCAGCCCTTCATTTCCCTCCGGGCATACCGCATCGGCTTTCGCACTTGCCACTTCTCTGTGTATAAAATATCCTAAGTGGTACGTAATAGCCCCTTCTGCCTTGTGGGCTTGTTCCGTCGGAGTGTCCCGTATGAATGAGGGTGTACATTATCCTTCGGATGTACTGGCAGGTGCGGCTATCGGTGCAGGCTGTGCGATTGTGAATATCTATGTAAACCGCTGGCTGAACCGCTGGTTGTTTGGAAAGTGATAAGGTTATAACCTTACCACTTTTTCATACGCTCCTTCATTTAGAACTTTCAGAGCTTGTAGTACGCTGCTGTTCGTAGTATTCATTATCTGGAAGTATTCATTCATATCCCACAGGTCGCGGGCTATCAACGCTTTTAGTTGCGTCTTGATGAGCGGCAGGGACTTCCGGTATTGCTTCTCGTCGAACTTAATCTTTTCTTGTTCCGCGAGAGTCTGCATGTTTGCTAATATCTCATCGCTGATTTCGAACTTATCGTTGAACGTTTCGAATTTCTTATATTTGCTTTGCAACTCTTTCCGATGGCTTTCTATAAATTTCATAGTTGTCTTGATAACGACACCTTTAGCAACGATATTCCGATGATAATCTGTGTATTGGGTGGTATCTATCGGCACGAAGAAGTCGGGCATGATACCGCCACCGCCATAAACGGTGCGCGCTAATTTTTTTGTCTGGTACTTCAGGGAATCGGGGAAATGTATGCTGTCGGCATGCATTAATTCGCCATGATTAAAGCGGTCTATCAATTCCTGGTTGTATTTTTCCTGATTATCTTCCCCGCTAAGTGTGCCGTCCGGGTTGGCGGTCTTGTCATAAGGCTTCTGTATGCAACGGCCGGAAGGAGTATAGTAGCGGGCAATGGTCAGGCGTATCATAGAGCCGTCCGGCAGGTCGATAGGGCGTTGCACTAATCCTTTGCCGAAAGTGCGCCGGCCTACGACTACACCTCTGTCCCAATCCTGAATGGCTCCGGTTACGATTTCACTGGCGGATGCGGAATATTCATCCACCAAAACGACGAGACGCCCGTCTTTAAACTTTCCGTTTCCTTTGGCATGGAAATTACTGCGGCGTGCGGCTCTGCCTTCCGTATAAACAATGAGGTCTTTTTGTTGCAGGAATTCATTGGCGAGGTCGATAGCGGCGTTCAGATAGCCACCGCCATTTCCTTGCAGGTCGAGTATCAGGTCTTTCATCCCTTTTTTCTGCAACTCCTTTAACGCTTTAAGAAACTCTTCGGCAGTGGTTGCCCCAAAGCGGTTGATGCGGATATAACCTGTCCGGGGCTGTATCATATATGCGGCATCCAGGCTGAGGATAGGTATTTTATCCCGTTTTACAGTGAAGAATAAGGGTTCATTCACTCCGCGGCGCACGATTGTCAGTTTGACTTCCGAGCCTTTCTCTCCGCGTAACCGGCTCATGATGTCTTCCGTACTCATTTTAACTCCGGCAATGGCGGAGTCGTTAACGGCTATGATGCGGTCGCCGGCAAGAATGCCCACTTTCTCCGAGGGACCGTTGCTGACGGGCTGTACTACAAGCAGCGTATCTTCTATCATTTGGAACTGTACGCCGATACCTTCGAAGTTGCCTTGCAGGGGTTCGTTCATTTTCTTTACTTCTTCGGCATTGTTGTAGGTAGAGTGCGGATCAAGCTGAGCCAGCATCTTGATAATGGCCTCTTCCACCAGTCTGTTCTCATCCACGGAGTCCACGTAGAGGTTGGCTATGGCAAACTCTGCCATTTGCAACTTGCGGAGGGCTTCATTGCCCATTTTCTGAGCCTGCGCCGTTACGGCACATATACATACTATAATAGTAAAAATCTTCTTCATTATTCTTGTCACTAACTACCAATCATTTCATCTCATCACTCATTTCCATTCCTTCCGGAAGGAACATGCTTATATCCTTTCCGAATTGCAGCAGTTCGCGTACGGTAGTGGAGCTTACGCAGGTCAGTTCCGGTTCCGTAAAGAGCAGAATGGTTTCAATTCCTGTCAGCTTGCGGTTTATATCGGCAATCGTTTCCTCGTACTCGAAATCCTTTACTGTACGTATGCCGCGTATAATCAGACTGGCATCCACTTCTTTGGCGAAGTCAATGGTCAGGCAGTCGTATGACTGTACCTTGATGCGCGGCTCGTCCCGGTAGTAATCCCGTATCATCTTCTCGCGCTTTTCAATAGGGAAATGCGTATTCTTATTCTCGTTGATACCTATTCCTATGACGATTTCGTCAATGAAAGTCAGCGCACGGCGCACTACCGAAGCATGGCCGATAGTGAACGGGTCGAATGTGCCCGGAAAGATTGCTCTTCTCATGATGCTAAATCTTCTTCTATAACCAGATTATCGATGATAAAGTTTTGCCGTTCCATGGTGTTTTTACCCATGTAGAACTCCAATAACTCTTTTACTAAGTCTGTTTTGCGTAAGGATACCTGTTCCAGACGCATGTCTTTGCCGATGAAATGTCTGAATTCATCCGGTGAAATTTCTCCCAGACCCTTGAACCGGGTGATTTCCGGATTCGGACCTAACTCTTCAATTGCCTTCACCCGTTCGTCCTCTGTGTAGCAATAGCTTGTTTTCTTCTTGTTGCGCACACGGAACAAGGGAGTCTGCAAGATGTATACATGCCCTTTCTTTATCAGATCGGGGAAGAACTGCAGGAAGAACGTGATGATAAGCAGACGGATGTGCATGCCGTCCACATCGGCATCGGTGGCAACAATCACTTTGTTATAGCGGAGCCCTTCGATACCGTCTTCGATGTTCAGCGCCGCCTGAAGTAAATTAAACTCTTCATTTTCATAGACTACTTTCTTTGTCAGGCCGTAGGAATTGAGGGGCTTACCGCGTAGGCTGAATACTGCTTGCGTATTTACATCGCGGCTCTTGGTGATGGAGCCGCTGGCGGAATCACCCTCGGTAATGAAGATACACGATTCCGCTTCCTGGTCTTTGCCTTTACCGTCGCTCAGGTGGAAGCGGCAATCGCGTAACTTGCGGTTATGCAAATTAGCCTTTTTAGCCCGTTCGCGGGCCAGCTTGGTAACTCCGGCAATAGCCTTGCGCTCTTTCTCGGAGTCCTGTATCTTTTGCAGCATGACTTCGGACACTAACGGATTCTTGTGCAGGTAGTTGTCCACTTCCGTTTTGATGAAGTCGCCTACATATTTGTTTACGGTAGGACCTTCGGGCCACATATTGTTAGAGCCTAACTTGGTCTTGGTCTGACTTTCGAACATCGGTTCTTCCACATCAATGGCAATGGCGGCTACCAGTCCGTTGCGGATGTCGGCATAATCCTGGTTCTTGTTATAGAACTCCTTGATGGTGCGGGCAATATGTTCCTTTAAGGCAGTCTGGTGCGTACCGCCCTGTGTGGTGTGCTGTCCGTTTACGAAAGAATAATATTCCTCTCCATACTGGTTGGTATGCGTAAAGGCTATTTCGATGTCTTCCCCTTTCAGGTGGACGATGTCATAAAGCCCCTCACTGGTCATGTTGTCTTTCAGAAGGTCTTCCAGACCGTGGCGGGAGATAATCCGTTGCCCGTTGTAGATGAAAGTCAGCCCCGTATTGAGATAAGTATAGTTGCGTAGCAATGTCTCTACAAACTGGTTCTGGAAGGAGTAATTGGTAAAGAGGGTGTTATCGGGTTCAAAGAAGATATACGTACCGTTTTCTTCCGCACTGTCCTCTGTCAAGTCGTTTTGCAGTACGCCTTTCTCGAAAATAGCCGTGCGTACTTTGCCGTCGCGGTAACTGCGTACCTCGAAACGGCTGCTGAGTGCATTGACCGCTTTGATGCCGACACCGTTCAGACCAACGCTCTTTTTGAATGCCTTGCTGTCGTATTTACCGCCGGTATTCAGTTTGCTGACTGCTTCTACCAGCTTTCCTTGCGGAATGCCTCGTCCGTAGTCACGTACGCTTACGCGGAGGTTTTCTTCTATGTTGACTTCGATACGTTTGCCGGCACCCATCTTGAATTCATCGATACTGTTGTCCATTACCTCTTTCAGCAATACATAGATACCGTCATCATTTTGCGAACCGTCGCCAAGACGGCCTATGTACATGCCCGAACGGACACGGATATGCTCCATGTCGTCCAAATGGCGAATGTTATCTTCATTGTATTCAACCTCACTGCTGCCGGTATTTGTACCGGTTGTCTTTTCCTCATAACCGGCAGAACCTTCCAACGGCAACATCATATTATTATCTTCCATAGAAAACATCTTGTATTGTAAGCACTGATATTTCGCAAAGTTAATAAGAAAATCAATATAAAACACCCTATGTAAACAAATATATGCCCTGAAACTTTTTTCAGTTTACCGGGTATTTAATGGGAAAAAGCACGGTTGAAAAGGTTGTTAGGCTATAGGAAAAACCTCGTTTTCCAACTGCGGGCTGTCCGGTTTGCATATGCGGGATGAAGAGCCCGCAATTGGCAACCGGACAGCCCGCAACTGGAAAACGAAGAAAAGGTATAGGCAAAAGCAAGTTATCCTTGATGGATTGGTATATTTATAATGGGGAAAACGGATGTTTATCAATGGGGAAATGGTGTGTAAGGCCATTATATTTGCCGGCACAATTGCAAACTCTTAGACGGAAAGGGAGGTGAGGCGATGTGTGCCGGCAAAATGCGGGTCTTTTGTATGCTGATGAGCTACGTGTTTTTAGATTGCCTTGGTAAACGCTCTTCTACGCTTATGCTGTTCGGTCTTGAAATATTCCCATTGTGCCTGTACCTTGCCGTTTTGTTCCAATTCGGGGTTGCTTTCTGCAAAGACAAATCCCAGTTTCTGATAAACGGGGATCAGGTCGGAGAATAGCAAGGCGTTTACGCCCTTGTTCTGATATTCGGGTTTCACGGCTACCAGCAACAAATCCAGCATCTTGGCACGGCGTTTCATAAACAAGGCTTTCAGCAGGTGATACCAACCGAAAGGCAGCAAACGGCCATGAGATTTTTGCAAAGCCTCTGACAAGGAAGGCATGGAGATGCCTACGGCTACCAGTTTGTCTTCGGCATCTGTAACCAGCGTCACCATGCGCAGGTCCAGAATGGGCAGATACATCTTTACGTATTGGTTAATTTGGCGCTGTGACAGGGCAGAGTAACCGTACAACGGGCTGTATGCTTCGTTCATCAGCTCGAAAATGGCTTGTCCGTAGTCGCGGGCAATCTTCTTGGCAGATGAATATTTCTTGATTTTGAGATTGTATTTACGTTGGATTAGGTCCGAAATACGCTTATGCTTGTCGGGTATGGCATCCGGGATATAAATCTTGTATTCTACCCAGTCGGCATCTTTCTCAAAACCCATGCGTTCCATGTGTTGCGGATAGTAAGGGTAGTTATAGGTGGTTGCCATTGTGCTAAGCTGGTCGTAGCCTTCTATAAGCATACCTTCCGCATCGAAATCGGTGAAGCCTAACGGGCCTTGTATATGGGTCATGCCCCGTTCCTTGCCCCATTCTTCAACGGTATGTATAAGGGCCTCCGATACTTCGGGGTCATCGATAAAGTCAATCCAGCCGAAGCGCACCTCTTTCTTGTTCCAGGTTTGGTTGGCTTTATGGTTGATGATGGCGGCTACACGTCCTACGATTTTATTATCCTTGTAAGCAAGAAAGTAATCGGCTTCACAAAATTCGAAAGCGGCATTTTTCTTCTTGTTGAAGGTATTGAGCATATCATCGTAGAGATCGGGTACCGAATACGGATTGTTTTTGTATAGTTTGTAGTTGAAGCGGATAAACTGCTTCAATTCCTTTTTCGTAGAGACCTTTTTAATTGTAATTGCCATAGTTGTATGTTGTTATGAGCCGGCAAAGATACATGAAAATCTTTAAAAACGGGTGTCTTACAGGTTATAAATGAGGAATGTCGTATATGCAACGTAGCAAAGTACCATGATGCTTCCCTCAATGCGGGTGATGGTACGCTTGGCAAAGAACAGCCCGAAGAACCAAAGCAGAATGCCGGAACCTGCCAGTACCCACAAGTCCAGGTTAGTGATTCCGGTCAGGTGTAACGGAGTGATGGATGCACTGCATCCCAGTACAAAGAACACGTTGAACAGATTGCTGCCTACTACATTGCCAATGGCTATCTCCGGATTTTTCTTCAAGGCGGCTACAATGGATGTGGCAAGTTCGGGCAGGGATGTTCCGCCGGCCACCAGCGTCAGTCCGATAACAGATTCGCTTACTCCCAGGCTGCGTGCAATGCCGCTTGCACCGTCAACAAAGAAACTGCCGCCGGCAATAAGCGCTCCAAGCCCGCCCAGAATGTAGAGGACAGACTTCCAAAGTGGCAGTTGCCTGATAGTTTCCTCACTGCCGGCTGTTTCTTCAGGACTGTGTGAGGCGATGGCAAAAGTATAACTCAGGAAGATAGCGAAGAAGCAGAGCAAAAGCAAGCCGTCTGTGATACTGAGAGTATTAGCCTTGTCTCCGTTCAGGAATATGTCGTTGGCACAGACCAGTAAAGCAATGGAAGACAGGATGCACAGAGGTATTTCCTTTTGCAATGTGTTCCGGGTTACGGCAATTGGGGCGAACAGTGCGGTGCAGCCCACAATCATCAGTGTGTTGAAGATATTGCTGCCCACCACGTTGCCGATGGCAATATCGGCGCTTCCTTTCAGGGCGGAAGATACGCTGACCGTCAACTCCGGAGCCGATGTTCCGAAAGCAACGATTGTCAGTCCGATAACGATATTGGGTATGCGGAAGCGTTTGGCAACGGATGCCGCACCGTCTGTCAGTCCGTTTGCACCTAACAGGATGAGGAGAAGTCCTCCTATAAGTAATAGAATGTTCATGAAATATATTATTTTGCGCGCAAAGATAATGCAAAATTCTGATTAAACGAGCCAAGAGGAAGTTCGTTTGCGCTTGTAAATGCGGAGAATTGTTCCGAAACCGGGGTGGAAATTATATCTCCACATTATATGGTTACGCGTGACGGAAATGTAAGTACGGCTCCGAAGGATGGTGCTACGGGAAAAGAAATAATTGAAAGAAGTCGTATCGGAATGATGGTTTGGTTCTTTCCGATACAACTTCGTATAATCAGGATTTTCCTATTGACTTAAAAAACGGGTTATTTGCTGCGTGTAACAGTGTGCAGTACATTGCCTTGTTTGTCAATCATGCGCAGTTCCAGTGTTTTTTTATCGGCAGATACTATGGAAAAGCCCGGTTCGGGACTGCAAAAAACGGTACCTTCAATAGGGTTGACTTTGCGGCTGAGCGAGCCTGAGGTGTTGGTGATATAATCGATATTACTGCCCGGTACGCGCACATGCTGGAAGTTATGGATATGTCCGCAGATATACATGTCTACGTTGTGCCTGCGGAGTATAGGGTCGAGCCGCGACTGCATATCCCGGCGTTCGCTTCCGTCTTTCGGTGTTTTGGCATAAATGGGGTGGTGTCCGGCCACGATTATCCAGTCTTCTTTAGCGGCGGTCAGGACAGAATCGATCCATGCGAGTTGTTGTTTGTAATCTTGTTGGCAAGCATCGGGATAAGTCTCTTTCTCATTACGGTATTTGTCTATCATCGGAGCAGTATCTACCCAAACTACCCGGATAGTCATGCCTTTGTCTTCAAAAACTTTGGTATAGTAACGTGCGGGCATTGTCCAGCGGCGGCTGATATTCGAATAATCCAGTACGGCTTGCGTGTTGCCGCGGTATTCATGATTACCCAGCAAAGGGAACCAGTCTATCATCAGTTCGGGATGGCTGTAAATCAGTTCGTAATTAGTCATCCACAACGGGTCGTTGACGGAACGTACGCCTTCAAAGTGGTGCACATCACCCGTAGCGAGTACAAACTCCGGGTCTGTGCCGTTTTCCGCCATTACTCCCATCAGTTCGGCAATGGGCTTCTGGTCATAATAGCCGTTGCGTCCCAGGTCATTGGCTACATAGAAGTTGAACTTTTTGTCGAATACGGAATAATCGGTAATTTGGGCACTTGCCCAGTTGCCCAGCAGGGCGACGAATAGTAAAAAGAATATTTTCTTCATTGTTTGGATGTTATTTATTCACTGCAGAGGGTATACAGTTGCATTGTTTTTTCATTTGGTGTGTTACAAAAGAAAATGCTCTGTCTCTCTGTGGTGATGTGTTTAAAAATTAATCTTCACTCCGGCATTCACCTTTACACCGTAGTATTCGGCTTGCATGGTACGGTCTTTCGTTCCCTGATAGTAGCGGAGAGGCTGGTTCAGCAGGTTATTGGCTTCGGCATAGAATGTAGTCTTTATATTCTTTCCGAACGTATAGCTTGCATTGGCGTCCATGTAGTTCACTTTGTCGTAGTAACGGTCGTAGAAAGTGCTTTCACCCATTTCATCGATAAAGTCGGAAGCGAAATTATAGCTTACGCGGATGTTCAGTCCGGCTTTCTCGAAATAGAGCGAAGCATTGGCGGTGTGTGCCGGTGAACCCGGCATGCTGAGGCCTTCTTCGTTTTCGCGCCCTTCGAAGTTGAAGTCTTCTACGCGGGAGTGCGTATAGGTGTAAGTTCCGTAAAAGCCGATGCACTTTAAGGCAGGGGCGATGAAACCGAAGTCGCGTTGGTAAGAGAGTTCTACTCCGAGCAGGTTGGCGTTGCCCGCATTCTTGGGCTGTGTGAATCGAGTATATACATTGCCCTGATATTCGTAGTTGGTGCTGACTTGGTCTACGATGAAATCATCGATTTTCTTGTAGAAGATACCGGCACTGACCAGACCGATGCTGCGGAAATAATAGTCGGCGCTCAAGTCGAAGTTGTAGGATGTGGTCGGTTTCAATTCCGGATTACCGATGGTGATTTCATTATCGGAGCGCTTGATGTTTACGCTCGGTACAAGAGCCGAGTACTTGGGACGTGACAGTGTTTGGGTAAATGAACCGCGTACCTTGAAGTCATCGTTTACATTCCACTTTACCAGCAGCGAAGGCAGGAAATTAATGTAGCTGTTGCGCTGACGTTCGGTCTTGTCGGTGATGTCTTCGTCTGCATCGTATGTACGTCCGGTATAAGCCAGATTGGTGTTCTCGATACGCAAGCCGGACATCAGCTCTATGCGGTCTGTGATTTTTGAGTCAAAGCGGACATAGCCGGAGCTGACCGTTTCGCGTGCCTCAAAGTTACCTGCCAGTTCTTCCTGTACTTGTTCTTTCTCGAACAATGCAGGGTTGTTAAGGTCTAATGCTCCGGTGTATTCCTTGCTGGCATAGATTCCTGTCTGGTATTTGCTGTTGGGCATAAAGTGCTTGTTGGATTGGTCAACAGTATTTTTAAGGCTGTTTTCCATAAAAGCATCTTTGTCCAGCGGAGAATATTCGTAGAAGTCCACAGTTTTATCTTTGGTTTTACGAACTACCTTTGCGCCGAATTTCAGTTTGTTGCCATTCTTGAACGGGAGCTTGAAGTTGGCGGAGAATTTCAAGTCCTGCTCTTTGATGTCTTCCTGTTGCTCGGTCAGTTCTTTCAGACTGAATTCGTCATTCAAGGTCATTGTAGAACCGTCTTTGGGAGATGCGAAAGGCTGGCGTTCGTTGCTCAGGTCTATATCGAATTTCTGTTTCTTGAGTTGGAAGTCGATGTAGCGCTCGTTGGGACGCTCTTCGCTGGCTTTGGCATAACTTGCATGCCAGTCCATGGAAAGAAGTCCGAAGAGATGTTCACCGCCAAGTGAAAAATCCATCGTGCGCTGGCGTTCCAGACGGGCATTGCGGTTGTCGGGCGTTCCGGCTTTGGTTTGTATGCGTACGGTGGCGCTGCCGTCCGGTTCAAGGTCTTTCAGGTTAGTGCGGTAACGGTTTTCCCAGTCGTTGCGGTTATTGAAGATACCTTTGAAAGTGAGTTTGTGGTTGGTGCTGATGTCCCAGTCCAAAGCGGCGGAGTAGCTTTGACGTTCGCGGGTTACGTAATACTGGCGCATTTGGTAGTCGTTGACGTATGCTTTGCCGTCTTTATCCTGCTCCCAGGTAAACTCGGTGTCGTAAGAACCGGAGGGGGCATTTTGATAGGAGGCAGATACCATCAGCCCTAATTTATCATTGAAGAAACGGTCACCGTAGGTAAATCCCAGGTTCAGCTGGGCTTTTTCACTAATCCAGTTGTAGCCTGTTCCTGCGGTGGCAGCAATGCTGCGCTTATAGGGCGAGTTCTTCGTTACCAGATTGATAGAGCCGCCAATGGCATCGGCGTCCATATCCGGGGTTACTACCTTGTTTACTTCGATAGTCTGAATCATGTCGGCCGGAATCAGGTCGAGCTGTACGTTACGGGTATCACCTTCGGCAGAGGGTACACGGTTGCCGTTGACAGTTACGGAGCTCAGGTCGGCGCTTGTTCCGCGTACTTGTCCGAAGCGGGCTTCTCCCTGGTCGTACTGCACGTTGATACCGGAGATACGCTTTAAGGCATCGCCGATGTTGGAGTCGGGGAATTTGCCTACCTGGTCGGCAGATACTACATTGGTAATTCCCAAGTTGCTCTTTTGGGCGTTGATGGCGCGGCGCTGTCCCTGAAATGCGCCGCCTACAACTACTTCCTGAAGTTCGACCCCTTCGTTCAGTACCACATCTTTCTCTAAAGTGCGTCCGGCGGGAATTGTAATTTTCAGTTCTACGGGTGAGTAGCCTACATAGCTCACCTTCACTGTATAGGTTCCCGGGTCGAGGTTGGGGAAAGTGTAGAAGCCGTTGACGTCGCTCGTCACGCCTGTGTGTAGTTTCTCGATGTAGATTGAAGCACCCGGGAGAGTTTGCTTGGTTACGTCGATGATACGGCCGCGTACCGTACCTTGCTTGACGATATTTGCTTTTTCGTCGGCCATTGTCGTGTTGCTGGCCGCTGCGAATAGTAGAAGGAATAAGAATGCTCTTACAATTTGTTTCATACCTGTTATTATCTGTTAATAATCTGCGGCAAAAGTATAGGTATGGGATTACGTCTGTCTTACGGAATTTTGAAGAAACGGTAACGATAATATTACAAACCAATTGCAAATGATGCATCAGGGGATGATATTATTTATCTTGTATGTACTGAATGACAGATTATAAGATTGGAATGTACTTTACTTTTATTTGCTTTAACTGTATATTAAGGCTGTTTACAGGCAATCAACAGCTTTTTCTCATCGGCAAGAGTCGTTGCAAGCAGGTACATGTCCCCACCTTCCGCCAGCTTCAGGCGTTTTCGCAACTCGGCTACGCTGGCAGGAAAATTACGCACTGTGAGGTTGGCCTTCTTTTCCGTTCCTATCAGCTTTTTAAGTTCTTTCTTGTTGAGACTGCTGCTATCGGTAATGCGGAACTTGCGTCCGGGAAAGTTCGGTATATACTCGTCGGAAGTATAAAGATGACTGTTGGGGTGCAGTTTCTCTACATTATATATAGATGAAACGCTGCGGAAGGCTCCGGCTTTTAGGATGGATGCATTGGGTTCGTACAAGTATGTTTTCAATGTGGGAGTATACGGGCATGTATGTTCTTTCTCCTGTTGGCGGGTGAACAGGAGCTTTTGAACTTTCTGCGATGCAGTGAGGTTGATGCAGTGGATAGGGATTTCTTCTGGTACTAATTCCTTTCCGCGCTCTAATACAAGGAGTAGTTCCTTGCATTCGTTGTTGACGGAAACGACGTGGGCGGCTTGTACATGTTTCAAGTCATGCAGTGCAAGGGTAAGGTCCAGCATGGGAGATAACTTAACCAGAACGTGTGATGCTTTCTCAAGCAGTAAATTTTCCAAAGCGGAAACATCTGGCTCACATTCGCTGATAGCTATTGTTTTGCCTCCGTGTCCATCACGTCGGGCGGGGTCTATGAATATCCAATCTACGGGTTTCATCATTTGCAGATAACGGATGCTGTCTTCATGGCAGACCATGACCTGTTTTAAATTTAAAAGCGAAAAGTTATGAGCTGCTATTGTACAGAGTGTTTCCTGCCGCTCCACATAGGCGGACTGTTGGAAGCAGGCAGATAGGAAGGCACAGTCGATGCCAAAACCGCCGGTGAGGTCGGTAAAGGTTTTGCGGCTGCCGTATCCCGTGTCTGAAACTATTTTGACCTTATAGTTTGCCGTTACTTCCGAGGAGCATTGTTCCATGGAAAGATGTGCCGGGTAAAGAATGCCTTCCCGTGCTGCCCAAGCGGGTATTTTTTCTTCTGCTATTTGGCGTCCCACAATTTGGATGATAGCGGCAGGTACGTCTACTGTCGGATACTTGTGTGCTTGTAAAGCAAGGTTGCGTACGTTGTCTTTGCGATGCTCCCGGATAAATCGGAGTGTTTCTTCAGTCAGTGTCATGGGCATTGTTTGAGTAACGGTGCAAAGATAGCGATAATTGTGATATGATTGAGGAGTTTTGCCAGCAGACAACCGGCAGGAGGTAGACCAGTTGTCTGCTGAGGCTTTATTGAACCAGGGTAAACTCTACAGGTTGCCCATGCTGGCATTCCACACTCAGTTGGGTTGTGCCGGTCCGGTATGTCGTTTTCACTCTTTTGTCGTGAGCAGACACATGCCATTTACCTTTCAGTTCCAACTCTTTTATTATGATACGGCTGGGTTCTTTGGTTGTGAATGTCTTTTCCGCAATGTTGAGGTCGGGAGTACACACACTCATTACCAAGGCATTATTCTCTTTTTGATACATCACCATTGTTTCTGCAGGCAAGAAAGAGAAAACATTATCGGCAGTCGGTTTGGTATCTTCAAAGACAGCGTATGCCATGGTGCCTGTCAGAACATCGTTTACGGCATGCATCTTGCGGTCGCGTTGTATCACTTTGTAGGTGGCTGCCGGCACATGGGTCTTCAGTTCTTTTCCAGAAGGCTGTATCCATACCATGTATTCGTAGCTTCCATCTTTGGGAGCTGTTCCGTGAGCTATCCATGCCGACGCAAATGTTCCGGTAGTGGGGGTGCGTAACTTTTCGTGGCGCGATTCCTGTTCTGTGATTTGCACCTTTACCTTTCCGTCTTTCACAAAATACAGGTTACCGCAGCCGTCTTCAAGGCAGACCGGTTGTGTATCCGAGGCAGGTAGTTCCTGTTGCAGCCCTATTTGCTGTTCTTTTTCTCCGGTAATCCTGATGAAATCTTTTCCCGGTCGGAAGACGTGTTGGAAAAGCGTTGTTTCCGTAGGATAGTCGCTGTTGCTGTTCTTGATGTCTGTGCCAAGGCAGATTAAGCGGTTATCGAAACAAAATACCGACTTTCGTGCTACGAAATCGCCGGTAAAGTTTTTAAGGTCTCGTTCCATTAATTTCATGGCAAACATTCCGTTTTGGTTTTTCAGAGAACTTGCACCGGCGAATTTTTCCTTGGAGCGTGCCATGGTAGTACCAGGCAGAGGACTGTTCAACAGTTCGAAGGGCAGGTGTATGGTGGTGGTGCCGGGCAGTCGGTTCCAATCCCAGCCATTTTCATTGTAACCGCTGGCTTTGCGGGAAGGAGCCCCCATTATTTGTACCGAACCGTAACTTTGATACCGACCGTACCGGTTGTCTTTTGTGTAAATTTCCGCTCCCCATACATCTGTGTTATATCCTTTGAGCGTAACCATCCAGTTATTGCGGCGGAAAATGCCGGCAGAACCGTAATTGTATACAAAAAAGCCTTGCGGCGCTGTTGCCGGAAGTATCCCTTGTTGTTTGAAGTAAGCGGCTTCAGGGGTATTACGTTTGCAAAGGCGCAAATAGTCTGCGGCCAGTTGATGATCAAACGGTTCTCCTTTATCCGAGAAGTCTCCGGATAGGGCAAGGTAGGCAAAAGCGTCTATGTCGTCATCTTTCATGGAACCGCCGAAAGGATGTCTGCCACTGATACCTACGCCCCATTCGTATTTGTTGCAATAGTTGCGCATGGCGATAAGAGCGGATTTCAGTACCTTTCTGGCAGATAAGGTCAATTGATAAGAAGTCTTGTTAGTCAGATTGATGAATTGTCCCAGCATAGCAAGTGCTCCCGTGGTATAGGCCGGATAAAAGCCGCCATGGTGAAAAGTGGTACCGTCTACTTTAATACCTCCAATCGTACCGGGAGTATATCTCAACGAAGTGGATACCCAACGTGAAAGTCCTTTCAGTGCGCGGACCCTTTCTCTCTCATCCTTTGTCATCATGGCTGAAACAATTTTAGGCATCAGCAATGTATGCCATGTATCCAGTAACTCGTCGCGGTTTTTGCCGCATGCCTTACGGGTTTCCTGTAAGGCTGCCCAGAACGATAGTGTTGAAAGGATATTATCGCATGTGGGAGCTTGCCGTATTTTGTCGCGCATCAGCCAGGCTGTGGTGTATATTTTTCTTATCTGATAGCCGTAATGGTGGTTGGTTCCCATGCCGCTTCCGAAAGCAAATCCTTGGTTCATGGCATAGTCCCAGACTAAAAAATATTTGTGTTCTGCATCTTTGGATTGATTGTAATAGGCATCATAGGCAAATCCAGAGAGCATTGTTTCCAGATCGTTGAGGGATATTTCTCCCTTTTTGCGGTTCAACTTGTCATCGGGAACTACAAGAGGAGCTCCTGTAAAGCCGTTTCCGGAGCGTTGTATCTGTGCTTTTTGGAATGTAGCATAAGCTTTGTCGATTTTGCCTTGTGAAACTTTATCCGCTGTCAGGACTTTTGTCAGCCGTTCTTCTATGGTTTGTAATTCCTGCTTCTCTGTCGGAGTCAGCGTAGCAGGAAGAGGCAGGTCATATTCCAGCTGTTCCCATTGCCATACACGACACCAATGCCATAAGTCTCTAAATGTAAGTGAATTATTGTAAGGCATCTGCATGTCGGGAGTGGTGCGTTGATTCATTTCTTTTACGGGGAAAACGAGACGGTCGAAGAATACGCGTCCGTTGTTGTCCGGAGCAACAATACGGTAACCGGCGATTGTATTCTCTTGCTTATCTCCTTTCATGTGGGCAAAGCCTATCCAACAGGCACGCCAACCCTGAGCGTTTAGCCGGAAACCGAACCTATAGGATATATGACCCGTTGGAGAGAAGAATTCAAAGCGCAGTGAATCTTTTCTGACTTGTTCGTTGTAAATCCATAGTGTAATCCCGCGCTTTTCTTTTGATACGGAGTCCAGATGTAGGGGAGTATCTAGTTTGACGGTGAGCACGGAACGGGGAGAAAATTGCCATGCAAGGCTTCTTTTCCCTTCTTTGTAGAACTCTTCTGAGGAAGAGAGTTCGTTTGGTTGTACTGTGCAGAAGGATTGTGGCACTCCTTTTTCAAATCCGGTTGTCTGTGCAAAGAGTATGTTGCCAAGGCATAAAAACAAACAATATAACAAATAGAATCGGTACATATTTCGAAATTTTAGCAGGTATGCAAAAAAAAGAGGTTGTCTCCGATGTAGAGGCACTCTGCCGCCATCTCTTTCCGGACGGAACGGCAGACTGCTTCATGCCATGAAACAACCTCTTTCGGTTAAGTTAATAAAAAAAGTTGAAGGTTAGAAGAATTGTAGTTCTTTTATTTAGGTTATTGCCAATATTTATTCTGTTCCAATTTGCCGTTTACATCCAGTTCTTTTGTCGGAATGGGGAGGAACTGGTGTTTTTCTTGTGTACGTGCTGCATAATCGCGTGCACCGATAAACTGGTTTCCTGTAGCCCAGCGTTTATCTTGAGTCGCAGCTCCTAATTTGTCGTGTACGGCTTCTACATAAATACCCCAGCGTACCAGATCATATTTCCGCAGAGACTCAAAACAGAGCTCACGGGCACGTTCGTCACGGACGGCTTGTTGGAAGTCTGTATAGGACAAACCCTCCAATTTGGATATGCCTGCACGTTGGCGTATCTCATTAATGCATTCGTATGCTAAATCCGTAGGTCCTTGATGGGCTTCATTTTCTGCTTCAGCCAGCATTAAAAGGACATCACCATAGCGTAAAATCGGATAGTTTTCAGGAGTATAACTCTTCTCTTTCATAGAAGAGGTTTCCCATTCGCGGCGGAACTTTCCACATGAACGTTGGACAATCTGTTTGTTTGTCCATGTTTTCTTGTTGTCGTTTACATCATACCAATAAGGAGCGATGGACAAGTCGCGGCGCTTATCGTTTTCTTCGAATAAATCCCAAAGTATCAGAGTGGCTGCATAAAAGCCATAGGCGTATCCCTTACCGGTAGCTTTGGTGCATTTTTGAAGATTGCCTATAACATTTCCTATACGCCCATCTGTATAGTTTCCTATGCCGTCGGCAGTACGGTTACCGATAAATTCGGCTTCCCAGATGCTTTCATTGTATTCGGTATCATATTTGTCGGCTGCCATGTTCTTCCAGATAGCATAGATATCCGGATTCATCTTATGCTTATTCGACTTTTTCACTTCATTGGCCCAATATGCAGCTTTGGCATAATAAGGCTGTCCGCCGTTGGCGGGATATCCGGCACGCCACAAGTATACGCGGGCAAGGATACCCATTACTGTATTCTTTTTGATATAAGAGGGAGACTTATCATAGGTCTGGTCATCAACCAAGTTTACGCATTCTTCCATTTCTCCGATAATCCAATCCAAAGCATCGGCATGGGGAGTTGCTTCTATGGATGAATTATTCACATCTTTGAATGAGGTCTTGCGGATGGGTACTTCGTACCAACCTTGTACTAACAGGAAGTGAAAATATGCACGGAGAAATTTAGCTTCACCTTTCATTCGTGTTTTCACACTTTCATCCATGTCGGCTTTGTCAACATTCTCAAGAAAAACGTTGGCATTGTTGATTCCTTTGTAAAGAGTCTCCCATGTACCCCATACATGTTGGTTTCCCGGATTATGGTCGTTGCCATAGACTTGACTTGCCAATTGTCCGCTTTGGCGCTGGTAGTAACTCAGGTCGTCTATGTTGGATATCATGCATGAGTAATTGTTTCCGTATACCTTCTCGTAGACCAAAGTATAATAGACTCCGGCCAAAGCAGCCGTGCATTCACTTTCATTGGAGTAAAAAGTTTCCGGAGCGGTGAAATCATAAGGCTTTGTATCCAAAAAACTGTCGCAGGAGCTCAGCATTATGGCAGAGCATAATGTTAAAACTGTTGCATGGAATAATTTATATACTGTTTTCATATCAGTCTCATTTTTAATATTTGGTTAGAATGTTACATTTAATCCCAATGACATACTGAAGGCGCGAGGGTATGGAGACCAGTCAAAGCCCGGTGTCAATGGAGAATTACGGGTAGAAACTTCCGGGTCGCTTCCGGAATAACCGCTGATAGTGGCAATGTTTTCGGCAGAAAGGTAAACACGTGCGCTGCTTATATGCAAGGGCTTCAGTGTTTTTGCCTCGAAATTATATCCCAATGAGATGTTCTTGAGTTTCAGGAAAGAGCCGTCTTCCACATAGAGTGAACTGTATTCATTGGAACCTTGCGCCCGGGCTCTCGGTATGTTGCTGGTGGGGTTTTCCGGAGTCCAGCGGTTAGTATAGGCAGCAAACATATTGGTATTTTGTTTGGCAGCAGGGTTTTCGAACACCATGCGGTTGGCATTGAGAATATCATTGCCATAGCTCCATTGGAAGAAGATGTTCAAGTCGAAGTTTTTCCAAACCAGATTATTGGTAAAACCACCTATGTGTTTGGGCTGACCGTTACCGATAGTGGTCTTGTCCTTATCGTTGATTTCGCCTTCACCTGTCAGGTCACGGTATTTGGGGTCTCCCGGTTGAGTACCGGCTACGTAATACGGGATGCCTTCTTTTAAGGTATATACCTCTTTGCCGTTTTCATCTATTGTTTTGTTGAAGTCCTCGTATTTGTAAGTTCCGTCATAGATGAAGCCGTACATTTTACCGGCAGATTCACCTACTTTGCTGATATATGCCGGAGTGGTTTTATATTTGTTATCCCAACTGATATAGCTGGTCATATAAGGTTGTCCTGAGTTCAAGGCTATGATTTCATTCTTGTTGAAAGCGATGTTGAAGCTGGAATTCCAACTGAAATCTTTAGTTTTGATATTGGTTGTTTCCAAAGTGATTTCCAAACCGCTGTTACGCAATTTTCCAACATTTAAGGTAGCAGAAGAGAAGCCTGAGCTGGCAGATATATCGGCATCAAGCAACAAGTCCTTGGTGGTTTTGATGTAATAGTCCATATTCAGGTTAATTCGTCCGTCGAGGAAGCCGAGGTCCAAACCGAGGTCTAATTGTTCGGTTGTTTCCCATTTCAGCTTTTCATTCTGCATGCTGCTCAATACATAACCCGGTACAAACTGACCGTTCCACGGATATTTGTAAAGATCGTCATCAGTGATGAGGTGTGCCATATAGTCATAGTTGCCTATGCGGTTGTTACCGGTCTGGCCATAGCTGAAACGCAGCTTACCGTTTGACAGCCAGCTGGCATTTTCGGCAATGAAAGATTCACGCGCAAAAGCCCATGCCAAAGAGCCGGAAGGGAAATAACCCCAACGGTTGCCGCGGGCAAATTTGGAAGAACCGTCGGCACGCATGGTAGCTGTTATATAGTAACGGGAGTCGTAGTTATAATTGATACGTCCGAAATAAGACATCAGTTTGTTTTCGCCTTTGGAAGAGTTTACGGCCGGTGTGCTTCCCTTATCGAGTCCTGCCATGCCAAAAGATTCATTGCTGATTTTTTCCGTCCGTATAGAATGTATATAGCTGGTATTTTTCTGAACAGACATACCGAGCATCGCATTGAAATTATGAGAGTTCTTGTTCAGCTGGTAGCTGAGTGTATTTTCGTTCAGGTAACTTCTTGCTTCGCTTTGGTATAGATAAGCGTTTATTCCCTTACTTTGAGTGTTGGAGGGATGGCTGTTACCGGTGCGTGTCTGAGAACCGTTGAATTCTTCGTTTTTGTAGTCGGTTGATGTATATCCGGCTGTAACTTTCAGTTTGAGTTTCTTAATTATCTCATACTCGGCACCTATATTAAATTGGAGGTTATTGGTTGTCTTATGACGGTATTCGTTTTGAGCAGACTTCACGGGGTTAAATCGGTAGTCTTCACTCATATTGACGCCCTCATCGTACATTTGGTTGAGAAGATCGCTTCCAGTAGGAGATACCGGACGGAAAGACCATACGCTATACATATAGGCGGTAGACATGGAACTTGTGGCACCTGATACAGTAGGACCGTCCTGAACGGTGCTGGCATAGTTTCCTGTAAAGTCAATCTTCAGTTTGTTGTTTACTTTCTGGCTCAGGTTCACACGTCCTTGATAGCGTTTTACGCCGGAGTTGATGATAACTCCCTGTGTGTCATCGTAAGACAAAGATGTGGTGTATTTCAAGTCGCCTTGCGAACCGGTCATGGATATATGATGGTTATGGCTGAGAGCGGTACGGTAGATATAATCTTGCCAATCGTAAGATTGGGCATTGTGATAGGCATCCAGTGTAGGATAAAGTTCGGTTATATAGTTTTTCTGGAATTCTTCTCCGCTGCCCATGATTTCTTGTTGCAACATGACAAAGTCATAGGCATTCATCACTTCCGGTGTGTTTTTTACAAGACCTACTTTTACGCTACCGTTGTATGTAATGGTAGGTTTTCCAGCTCCGCCTTTTTTGGTGGTTACGATAACTACACCATTGGCACCGCGTGCTCCATAGATAGCTGTGGCGGAAGCATCTTTCAAGATGTCTATGGATTCAATATCATTAGGATTTATTGATCCTAAGCCGGAACTTTCGGAAGGGAATCCGTCGATAACGTAAAGCGGAGCTGTACTTCCGGTCAATGAACCGGCACCGCGGATTACTATATTAAAGTTATCTCCCGGTCCACCGTCACCGGATGAAACCTGTACACCGGCAATACGTCCTCCGAGGCTTTCGGTAATATTGCTGACAGGAGTCTTGGTCAAATCGCCCATATTGGCAGAACCGATAGAACCGGTCAGGTCACGTCTTCTGACATCACCATATCCTACAGCAACAACGGTCACTTCTTCCAAGGTTTGGGTATTTTCTGTCATTGTAATATCAAATTTACTTTGATTGCCTACTTTGACATTTTCCGTTTTATAACCAATAAATGAAAACTGTAAAACATCACCACTTTTTACATTGTCCAATTTAAACTCTCCGTTTAAATCTGTGGTTGTTCCATTGGTTGTTCCTTTAATTACAACACTTACCCCGGGCAACTCTCCCATGGCATCAATTACTTTACCTGTAATCTGTCTTCCTGTCTGTGCTTGTACTGCTGTACAACAGAAAAGGATGAATAAAAGATTTAAGATAACTTTTGGTCTCATAAAAATAAAATTAAAAAATTAGGATGTGCAAATGTATGGATTGTATAAGAAATGTGAAATCTGTAATTGTCCATAAAAAGTACAAATTCATACATGTGGAGTTGTAACTAACTGCGATGCAGCCAATAAACTGCTATTGGCAAGAAGGTATTATTATGTTACATTAAGATTTGCGGAAAAAGGAATGTGGGTCAATTAGCTATGACCATCAACGGCTCTCGTTTTACAAGAGATTCCTATTTTGAGCAACTTGCACCGATTTATGCTGTAGCTGCTCAAGAAATAGAAGATTATATATTATAAACTGCTGCAACATTCTTGCGAATGGGGTTATATATAGAAGTATTTCTTAGAATTGTAGTAGCTTTATAAAAAGGAAAACAGCATAAGAGTTTCCTCAAATGCTGCTCTGATTTAAATTAGTTTGATAATTAGCCAATCTTTTTATAAGTAGTTGTAGTAATATCGTCCAACTCTAAACCATCGTCATCCGTATTGTCCCAATCTTCAAAGGCGAGAAGCAATCTATTAGCTATAAGTCCATTGATAGTAAGAATATCTAAATAACCATCATCGTAAGAGATAGTTAGCTTATTGTCTTCTTTATCTATGAAACGGACTAAGGCATTGATGGTAGTTGTATAATTGGGCGCACCTTTGATTGTGGTTGAGACTATCATATCTGAAGACACACTTTCAATTTTATTGTATTTACAGGATGCCCCTTTTAGACCACAAAGATAAGTCATAGAGCGCTTTAATCAATTGATAAAGTATAATATACTTATTGTTCTCTCCGATAAGGGCTTTCGATAAGATTTAAACGGCTTGGTTCATCTCCACCGCAATCCACCACAATTTTATGTAGTACTATAGAAGGAGCTAACGGACGAATGGTCAGTGTATGTGTACCTTTCTCCCAATTGACATCGGGAAAATGCACAATCGACTCTATAATTCGAGCAGCACCTGCAGGATACATTTTTGTATAGCAATTGGCCCAAATCAAATCTGAATTATAGTTGACAATCTGTTCTTTTCCGTTGTCCAAACTAACAGCATAGCTATGTCCTCCTTTTATAAAAGGCAATGTACTATCCAAAATCAATCGCAAGCGCACTCCTCTTGATTCTGTTTTAATATTCATCCGATATGTTAATGAAGCACCCTCCACTGGCTTATCATATGGCATTAATGCCAACCCTGAGAGTGTACGTCCCAAATCTGGAATAACTGTCCATCGAGTATTACTTCCTTGAGTGCTTTCCGCAAAATGTTCAGCCTCCATAACAACTACTCCCCGGGTCTCTTCGTACACATATCCTCCAGGTTTGCAAGAGCTTGCATCCACACGTTTCACCTCAGGTATTATATTACCTCCCTTGGGTTCATCCCAGCTAGTATATCCGATATGAGTTTGGTCCATTAGATGGTTCCATTTTCCGCCTGCAATATTGTGATTATAATCATAACAGAGATCAGCATCACGTTTAAAACAATATTCTACTCTGTCCGCCCACTCATTAGCGCGCAAATCATCATCAGAAGCCAATTTACGGTTTACAGCCACAGCATAATACATTTCATAAAGATTGGCCATGGCTTGTACAGGAAAAAGTATCAATTCTTTATAAGCATCTTTCAACTTATCGGGCAAAATCTGAAACTGGCGATAAGCATAGGCTTCCAATGCCAAAAATTCGTCTGTCACCGCCTTAAACTCCCCGTTGGAGAGATTGTAAGTCCGGCTATCGAGCATCTCGGCAGTCACTCTAGATGCATATTTACAATACAGATTCAAAATACGAGCTGCTTCTGCTGCATATTTCTCTCCAAACTGCTGTTTACAGAAGTTACGGGTATAATCTTGCAAATTATCAGCATTAAAACGTTCCGGATTCCAAGCCATATTCAAGAAGAAGTCCGTAGGAAACTCATTAGGTTTCAAATCGCCCACATTCAGGATCCACATTCTGTCTACACCATAGGTATATGTCAGATATAATTGTTCCCACATGTGCTGAATCTGTGTCATGTTCAACCATTGGTAAGCACGAGGTGCACCATGTAAATCCACATGATAATACATGCCATATCCACCGGGATGATGTTTGGCATTCAGATCCGGTAAACGGCGTACATTTCCCCAATTGTCATCGCAAAGCAGTATCATCACATCATCCGGAATTTTCATACCCTTGTCATAATACTCCAGTACTTCGCTATAAAGTGCCCAAAGCTGAGGAGTTTTAGAAGCGGGTTTTTCGGTAACATCCGAAATGATTTTACGTTGCTCCTTCACTATATTCTCTAAAAGTCGTGTATCAGTATCGGGACCCATTGGAGCGTCACCGTCGCCTCTCATAGCTATAGTCACCACTTCTTCTTTGCCTTTCATGCGTTCGATACCTTCACGAAAGAAACGGTCTATGTTTTCCTTATTCGTCTGATAATTCCAAGGTCCATACTCTTGACGTCTACGTGCATATTCCTGATGATTTCTTGCCATAGGTTCATGGTGCGAGGTACCGATTATAATTCCCATTTCATCAGCCAACGGACTATTCATCGGGTCATCGGCATAAAACGCTGCACTCCACATAGCAGGCCACAGGAAATTTGCTTTCAGGCGAAGTAGAAGTTCATATACGTGTACATACATCTTGCTGTTGAACCCTCCGAATTTTTCAGTGGTCCATCCTCCCATGCAAGGCCATTCATCATTAATAAAAATGCCACGATATTGTATGGCGGGTTCTCCGTCTGTATAAATACCGTCCTTTATATAAATAGCATCTTGGTGCGTTACGGGAACATCCGCCCACCAATACCAAGGTGAAACTCCTATCTGACGCGAAAGCTCATAAACTCCATAAATGGTACCGCGCTTGTCACTTCCGGCAATGAGCAAGACATCACCTTCGAGCCCCTTTAGAGGATTATGAAGTGTAGTTATGATGAATTTTTCATTTTTATCTTTCAGAAGATCGTTTTCCAACTTTCCGGCCTTCAACAACTGACGGATAAATGAGCTTTTATCGTAAGAGCCAACAATGACACGTACTGTCTCATCAGTACTGTACACCATATCCGGACGTACGGCAATTACTTTCTGAAAGTCAGTCTGCAGATTCTTTACGGCAGTCAAGACTCCTTTATGTTCCTCCTTATCACATAAAACCGAAAATGCCTTACAATGGGGAGTAACCAAGCCAAACTTGGCATTATCCGAATTAAAAACGACAAACGTGTCAGCTGCCCATGCAGGAGATGCTGGCAACAAAACTATCATACACAACAAATTAAAAAACATTGTTCTGACTCTCATAACTTATTCTTTATTCTAATAGAACATATTTATCTTTTCTTATTTTGCTACACTGTAACGGAACCAATCCACATCCACACTTCCACCTGGCTTACCTTTTGCCTGCTGTGCAAAAAGCCCTAAATGAACTCCAGTAAATCCTCCGATGGTTTCTGTACTAAGATAGCGATACTCCATTTTACCCAAAGGGAGAAACCGATGATTATCTTCTGAATATGACAAATGGTAATAGTTATAATCACCTTCTATACGAAGATAAATCAAGTCCGTATTCAATGAGATTTTTTTTTCTACATGCCGTACTTGTCCAATACGTATATATGCCTTGACATACTTCTTCCCCCCACGACATTCCACTACAACATCATAATGATTAGTATGAGCTGCGTAAGCGGTAATTCCAGCTTCTTCTCCTTCTTTTAGAGAAGAAACATCAATAGCTGTAGTTGCCTGAAAACGAGGTTCAGTTTGCCTGCGTCCAATAAAAGTCAGTGTTCCTACCTGATCTATTGTTTTCTCACTTGCCTTCATACGTAAATAGCCCTTACGTTCTGTCAATGAATAATTTTCAAAAACCGGATTACATAAATAACTCCAACACCACGCTAGCTTTGTTTGAGAAAAATCATCAGTTTCCGGATCTTTTGGTAGTTTCACCTGTGGCAGGGTTTTGCAATCCATATTAATTTGAACAGTTCCATTCTTATTCACAACGGGCCAACTTCCTTTCTCCCATTGCACAGGAGCTAAGAATGTTTCACGCCCCATCACATGTTGCAAATAACCATGTGTACGATAGCCTAAAAAAATCACCCACCAAGAACCGTCCGGGGCTTGTACGAAATCAGCATGTCCCAATCCTTGAATAGGACTATTCTGCATCTCATTATTAAAATGGGACAATATAGGATTCGACGGACATGGTGTGTAAGGACCTTCCAAATAACGACTGCGGGCCAACGTCACATGATGACCATGTTCTGTTCCCCCTTCCGCCAACAGCAGATAATAATATCCGTCTTTCTTATATAGATGGGGGCCCTCAGGATAACGTCCTCCCATTCCTGACCACAGACGTTTAATCTCAGATAGCTGTTTACCGGTATTGACATCAATCTCACAAATTTTAATTGTCTCATCCTTCCAAAGAAAATAACATTTACCTTCATCAAAGAAAAGAGTAGGATCGCAACTACCTGTCACAAAATCTATCATAATAGGATCAGACCACTCGCCAGCCGGATTATCCGTATAAACATAAAAATGTTTTCGAGAAGGGAAAATAGTCGTCACCATGTAAAATATTCCATCATGATAGCGGATAGTAGGAGCATAAATACCGTTATTACCATCCATGTTTTCCAGATTTACTTGAGAAGGGCGCGTCAAACATGCCCCTATCTGTTCCCAGTGAATCAAATCTTTACTGTGAAAAACCGGGACTCCTGGGAAATACTGGAAAGTACTGTTTACCAAATAAAAATCATCACCTGCCCGGCAAACACTAGGATCGGCATGAAAGCCTGGAAGAACCGGATTCTTAAAGCCTTGTCCCCAACAGATAAAAGAGTAAAGCAAGCTAACTGTAATTATTATACTTTTTTTATTCATATCTAATATCATTTTTAATGGAATAATCAACCTGCAATAGTGCCTCATATAGTTTCGGTCAGTGCTATATCAACTTAAAACTACATACTTTAATGTCAGATTTGTGAAATTCTCATGCTAAAGCATAATTTATCAAAGAACAAGTGAATTTTCATATAACAAGGATCTGTGTTACATAGCCATGTTTTTCATGACACAGACTTCGTATAACAAGCTTAACGGTCTCATTGCAAATATATAAAGAATGTTTGATACATCTTTTTAAAGCATGATACACATTCCTTCATTAATATTACATCTTTCTCGTTTTTCGTTACATTTCTTATCTTACATGTAACACATATGTAGACAACTAGTTATTTATAAGTATATTATAAATGTTATATAAACTTTAAAACGTATCTCTAGTTGAGCTATGAAAGATGCATTAATTAACAGGTGGAAGTTTTTGAGAAACTTAGGAGTTATAGGTGCGGGGAGCCTATTGTCTATGAGCCTATGGCTTTCTGTTTTTTCAGAAGTTGTAGAGACATTGGGTGAAAAATGCAGTCTGGCGATTATAGATACGGGGTCAAGGGGCATTTTCTGATGAGTTTTTTGTTGCAGAAGCCTAAGGTGTAGATTGTTGCTGTGTAGATTGTAATGCACGTACTAATGTTTTTTTGATATAACAGTTCATTCAGCTGATTATACTCCGGATTTAATTTCAAAAGTTCAGTTATCACCGAAAGAACGTACGTTGTTTTTTCAACATCCTGGAATCAATATCAATCTCTTTGGTTTCCTGAAAGGGTATGCATTGGAGAGTATACGTGATTTGTTACGATCTTATGAAGTGAAGGATGCATTGGTGAATATGGGAAACAGTTCTGTGCTCGCATTGGGGAAACATCCTCTAATTGACGGTTGGAAAGTTGGTTTTGGGCAGAATGTTGTTTCACAGAACCAAGAACAAGAGATTCTGCTTAAAGATGAATGCCTGACTATTTCAGGTAATAACTCTTTTGAACGGAAACATATTATTATCCCTAGTTCCGGTAAGTTGGTAGAGGGAAAGTGGGCTGTTGCAGTGGTTACGAAAAGTGAGACTGTGGGGGAAGTATTGTTTACTGCATTGTTTGCTGCTGATGTTTGTCAATGGAAATCTATAAAAGAAGAATTTAGTCCGCGTCTAGTTTTAAAACTGGTTTAATGAAAGAATTATTGATATGTAGAATGTGGCTATTTGAAGCTAACGAGTAGATCAACGTCGAACTTATGGTTAAGTTGAAGCAGAGACATTGCTTCTGACCATACAATGAAAACTTGATCAAAGATATTGCAAATGATATGCGGATTGAGGAAATCTTGCTACATCTTGATTTGGATGATATAAACCAATTGTTTTTAATTTGCTTTTCTTTGAAACTGTTTACTGAATGCACATGGGGGAGAAGACATCTTGATTTTGGTATGCAAAAAATGTGTATTAGAAGTAATAGCTTTTTCTGTTTTGTGTGGTTGATTGGGGTACTGATACGTCTTGTTATCTCTAGGCTGGTTTTCTCTGTGTTTGAGCATGAAAAGATTGATGTATGCTATTTTCAGAATAGAAAGAGGGTGATCTACAAGCTTTTTATGTAATCTTTTTTAGATTGTATGAAAAAAACTATAACGAATTAGCGAAAAAATTTGTTAGTTTAAAATATATATGTATATTTGCGACATAACAATATAACGAATATTATAAATCCAAAAAACAATTTTAAATAATTGCATTTCAATTTCAAAGCATATATGTCCTTACTAAGAAAAACATCATTGAAAGATATAGCAGAAGCTGCAGGCGTTTCTACAGCATTGGTTTCATTCGTTTTGAATGGTAAGGAGAAAGAATATCGTGTAGGGGAGAAAACAGCCCAACGTATATTGAAAATTGCCAATGAGATGAATTACCAACCTAATCTTGCTGCAAAGAGCCTTAGAAGTGGTAAAACGAAGACAATTGGATTAGTGGTATCGGATATTTCTAACCCGTTTTTTTCCCAATTAGCTCGTGTTTTGGAAGATGAAGCGGCACGTAAGGGATATACTGTTCTTTTTGGAAGCTCCGATGAGAATAAAGATAAGATGAACCGTATTGTGGGTAATCTTATCAATAAGGGTGTAGATGGGTTGATAATTGTTCCGTGTGAAAATTCTGAGAAATCCATTTCCTCATTAATAAATAATCATATTCCTGTTGTTTTGTTTGACCGTTATTTCCCAGAAATCAATGTCAGTTATGTTGTTCTGAATAATTTTAATGCCTCTTACATTGCGACCAAATATCTCTTGAGCGTAGGTTATACGGCTCCATGTATAGTAGCTTATGATGTTAATCTTACTCATATGAAAGAGCGTGTTCTTGGCTATAAAAAAGCTATGGATGAGGCCGGTAAGAAAAGCTTGATTAACGTGGTTTTTTTGAAGCAGGATAGCCCTAGAAAGTCTGCTGGCCGCTTGCTTCCTAAAATGATTGATGCCGGGGTAGATGCTTTCTTGTTTGCTACGAACATGATTTCATTGGCTTGTTTGTATATAATCAAAGATATGGGGGACGACATTATCGGGAAAATAGGTTTGGTAGGCTTTGACGGCAATCCAGTATTTGATTTTTTTGATGCGCCTATATCTCATATTCAACAGCCTATAGATATTCTTGTGCAAAAAGCGCTTGAGATATTGACAGATGTGATTGCTAATGGTAATACTGTACAGTCTGTGCTTGCTGAAGGGGAATTTATAGAAAAAACTTCTTAGTTTTTTTATCTAATAGCTTAAACGATTTAATAAATGTGTTGATCTCAATAAAAATTAATTGAACCATGAGAAATTCAAGATTAATCGGTGGAAAGCCGAAAATTGGTATTCGACCTATCATTGATGGTCGTCGTGGAGGTATTCGTGAATCATTGGAAGATATGACTATGACTATGGCTCATAAAGTGTCCGAACTTTATTCTTCTGTTTTGCGTCATAGCGATGGTACTCCTGTGGAATGTGTGATTGCAGATACAACTATTGGCGGAGTGGCTGAAGCCGCTATGGCAGCTGAAAAATTCCGTAACAGTGGAGTGGGTGTGGTAGTCTCTGTAACTCCTTGCTGGTGTTACGGATTTGAAACCATTGACATGGATGGAGAAATGCCGAAAGCCATTTGGGGATTTAACGGTACGGAACGCCCGGGTGCAGTTTATTTAGCTTCAGCGTTGGCAAGTCATACACAGAAGGGATTACCCACTTTTGGTATTTATGGACGCGATGTACAGGAAGTTACTAATATGGAAATACCTGAAGACGTGAAGGAAAAATTATTACGTTTTGCTCGCGCAGGCATAGCTGTAGCTACGATGAGAGGTAAGTCTTATCTTTCAATCGGTAGTGTATCCATGGGTATCGCCGGGTCCATTCCAAATCCCGATTTCTTTCAGGAATATTTGGGTATGCGCAATGAGTATGTTGATGCCAGTGAGATTGAACGCCGTGTTCAGTTGGGTATTTATGATCATGAAGAGTTTTCTCGTGCCATGGTGTGGGTGGAAAAATATTGTAAGAGCAATGAAGGGGTGGATTTTAATCCAGAACATTTGGTGTATTCTCGTGAAGAGAAAGATGCACGTTGGGAATATGTGGTGAAAATGACTCTCATTTTCCGTGATATGATGATTGGTAATCCCAAACTGGCAAAGATGGGATTTAAGGAAGAAGCAATGGGACACAATGCAATTGCTGCTGGTTTCCAGGGGCAACGCCAATGGACAGACTATAAGCCTGACGGCGATTTTTCAGAAGCTATTCTAAACACTTCTTTCGACTGGAACGGTATTCGTGAGGCGTTTACTTTTGCTACGGAAAACGATACGCTAAACTGTACTTCCATGTTGTTCAATCATCTCTTGACGAATACGGCGCAGATATTTGCAGATGTACGTACTTATTGGAGTCCGAATGCAGTGGAACGTGTAACGGGAAAGAGATTGGAAGGCAAGGCTGCGAATGGTTTTATTCATCTTATTAATTCCGGTTCTTGTACGCTTGACGGAACCGGTTGGCAGACATGTGACGGCAAGCCGGTAATGAAGCCTTTCTGGGAAATTACGGAAGAAGAAATGGAAGCTTGTCTTGCAGTAACCAAATGGCATCCAGCCAGTCGTGAATATATGCGTGGCGGAGGTTATTCTTCTCAGTTTGTAACTCGTGGTGAGATGCCTGTAACAATGTGTCGTTTGAACCTTGTAAAAGGCCAAGGACCGGTTTTGCAGATTGCTGAAGGTTGGACCGTCAATTTGGATGATGATGTGTTCAAGATTATCAATGAGCGTACCGATCGTACGTGGCCTTCTACTTTCTTTGCACCTCGCTTGACAGGTAAAGGATATTTCCGTGACGTATATACCGTTATGAACAACTGGGGAGCTAATCATGGTGCTATTAGTTATGGTCATATAGGTGCTGATCTGATTACTTTGGCTTCTATGCTTCGTATTCCGGTATGTATGCACAACGTTCCTGAAGAAAATATTTTCCGTCCGAGTGCATGGTCTGCTTTTGGCGAAGATATGGAAGGTAGTGATTATAGAGCTTGTAAAAATTATGGTCCATTGTATAAATAGAGAAAAAACATGCGGAAAAATCTAATATAGTTGAGAATCTCTCTATTGCAAGGTATAGGTCGTCCTTATATCTTGCAATAGATAAAAAAGAATAAAATGGGAAGTTATGCTGATGATGCCCTGTTTATGAGCAGGAATAATATTGAATATGTTGAGTTGATTTCTGATGATGGAAAATCCAAAGTTATGGTGATTCCAGCCTGGCAAGGGCGAGTTATGACTACATCTGCTGCTGGGGATGAAGGAGATAGTTATGGTTGGATTAATTATTCTTTTATCAAGAAGAGACAAATAGACTTGCAATTTAATCCTGTGGGAGGTGAAGAGCGTTTTTGGCTCGGTCCGGAAGGTGGGGTATTTTCTTTATATTTCAGGCAAGGGGAAAAACAAATTTATAAAAATTGGAAAGTTCCCCCGATTTTGGACATAGAGGCTTTCAAAATTCAATCACAAAGTAAAAATTGTATATGTCTAACTAAGGAAGGATGCTTAACAAATGCTTGTGGTACCACTTTTTATTTAAATATTAAACGAACTATTTCTTTATTGGATATTAATGAATTTGCAGCAAGTTTTAATCTTGAATTTCCTAAGGATATAAAAGCGGTAGCTTATAAGAGTGATAACCAGATTACCAATATTGGAAATGAATCATGGAATAAAGAAACAGGGTTGATATCAGTTTGGATGCTTAGTATGTTTAATCCTACATCTGCTACTACTGTATTTATTCCTTATAAGCAATCTAGAAAGGGAAAAATTGTAAATGATGAATATTTTGGTAAAATTCCTACTGATAGACTAATTGTAAAAAATGGCATTATTTACTTTAAAATAGATGGGTGTTTTCGTTCTAAATTAGGAGTACCTGCTTCACGTGCAACTAATTTATGTGGAAGTTATAATTCTTCCAAAGGTGTACTTACTATTTTGTGGTGTGATATTTTTGAAGACTCTTTGAACTACATGAATGGACAGTGGGGAATTCAAAATGATCCTTACTACGGTGATGTAATCAATGCTTATAATGACGGGCCGGTTGAAGATGGTTCTGTGATGGGACCTTTTTATGAAATTGAAACTTCCTCTCCAGGTGCAGAATTGGCATCCAACGAGTCATTAACCCATACGCAGAAAATAATTCATATACAGGGAAACGATAAACAATTGGATTATATAATAAAAAAACTATTTAAAACAGACATATACTCAATCAAGACTAAATTTCAATAGGAAAATGATATGAATGAAACCTTAATTATCAATTGAAAGTTGAAATTGTGAAGATTGAAAGAAGCATGTGATATTATACTTAAGGAACTCAGTTTTAACATCGATAGTTGCAAAATTGAGGTTTGTAGTTTTTATTACTAAAATTATATAATATGAAAAAGATTATTATTTTGTTTTTAACGGCCATGATATGTATTTCGATTCATGGACAAGCTAATGATAAATACAGATTGAAATATAACAACCCTGATCTAATAGTAGATTTAGGAGTGGGATTATGGGGAATGCCGATTCCGATTGATTATGATGGAGATGGACTGATGGATTTATTGATGACATGTCCATCAACACCCCATAAAGGGATCTTTTATTTCCATAATATTGGCAATAAACAAGCACCACTTTTTGACAAAGGAGTAAAATTGGTAAACACAACTTATAAAGATTTAAGTGTTTCTTATGTGAATGGAAATTTGCATGTAATACATAAAGGGGTCGAATATTTGGATTTTAAAAATTCTTTGTTTGCACGACCTCAAAAAATAGAGGTTACAGAAAATCCTTTGAAAGACATTGTAAAAGAGCGTGGAAATACATGGGCTTATGTTGATTATGACAATGATGGTGATCTTGATATTATTGTAGGATTAGGTGATTGGGGTGATTATGGTTGGGATAATGCCTATGATAAAAACGGTAATTGGAAAAATGGCCCCCTTCATGGATATGTGTATCTATTGGAGAACAAAAATGGAGAATATATTAATCGGGGAAGAATAAAGGCGGGAAAGAAGGCGATTGATGTTTATGGTGCGCCAACCCCTAACATGTATGATTTTGATGGAGATGGTGATTTAGATTTGATATGTGGTGAATTTATTGATAAACTAACTTGGTTTGAAAATATTGGGACACGTGAGGTTCCTCGGTTTGCTGAAGGGCGTTATTTAGAAAATAAGGATGGAATTATTAAATTTCATATTGAAATGATATTGCCTGTCGCTGTGGACTTTGATAAAGATGGAAATATTGATTTAATGGTAGGGGATGAAGATGGTAGAGTGGCATATTTAAGAAATACGGGGGTTGTTATTGATAATATGCCACAATTTGCTTCTCCGGTTTATCTCCAGCAAAAAGCGGATTGTGTAAAATATGGTGCATTGTCTACTCCGTTTAGTGTTGACTGGGATAACGATGGGCTTGATGATATTATCAGTGGAAATTCAGCAGGAAATATTTGTTTTATTAAAAATTTAGGAGGAGGTAATGATCCTATATGGGCAGCTCCCGTCAATTTTAAAGTGAATGATGAAGTTATCCGTATTCTTGCGGGTAAAAACGGTTCTATTCAAGGTCCATGTGAAGAAAAATGGGGTTATACAACTGTTTCTGTTGCCGATTGGGATGGAGATGGGAAAAAGGATATTATAGCTAACTCTATTTTCGGAGAAATAGTTTGGTATAAAAATACTGGAGATGTTGAAAATTTGGAAGGACCTTATCGAGTAAAGGTGGACTGGCAAGGAAAAGATGCACCTAAACCTTTGTGGAATTGGTGGAATCCAGGTAAAACAGATTTAGTAACTCAATGGCGTACTACTCCCTTTGCCATAGATTGGAATCAAGATGGGTTTACAGACCTTATATTGATGGATCATGAAGGATACCTCTGTTTTTATGAGAGATTTAAAATGAACGATGAATTATGGTTAAAACCGGGGAAGAGGATTTTTGCAACGGAGGGGGTTATTGCTGGCCCTACAAAAAAACATGATCCAATTGTCAATGAGCCTGGTCCTCTTCGTTTGAATGATAAAGAAGCCGGTGCTTCTGGCAGACGTAAACTTTGTTTGGTAGATTGGAATAACGATGGACGTTTGGACCTGATTGTAAATACTTTGAATGCTGCATTTCTTGAAAATGTACGTCAATCAGGTGATACTATATATTTCAAAAATCAGGGAGATCTTTCCAGACTTTCTTTGGCAGGACATACAACAAGTCCTACTCCTGTTGATTGGGATAAGGATGGTATATATGATTTACTGGTAGGTGCAGAAGATGGATTTTTCTATATTATAAAAAACAAAACAATTAAAAAATAATAGTATGAACAGATTACTTAAATCTCCTTTGTCGGGTATAATCCCGCCATTAGTAACCCCATTATTAGATGATGACACGTTAGATGTTAGAGGCTTGGAGTGTTTAATAGAGCGTCTTATTGATGGAGGTGTAAATGCTCTTTTTATTCTTGGAACAACAGGTGAGGCACAATGCTTAAGTTACAAGTTGCGAGCAGAAATGATTCGTGAGACTTGCCGTATTACAGCAGATCGTTTGCCGGTACTGGTTTGTATATCAGATACATCTATTGTGGAGAGTGTTAGACTTGCACAGGTAGCTGCTAACTATGGTGCTGAAGCTGTAGTTTCTGCACCACCGTATTATTTTGCTTCTGCTCAACCAGAATTAGTGGAATTTTATGATAAGCTCATTAAAGATTTACCACTGCCTCTTTTTTTGTATAATATGCCTACGCATACCAAAGTAAATTTCGCTCCACAAACAATTTATCGTATAGCAGAAAATCCCAAGGTTATAGGGTTTAAAGATAGTTCTGCCAATTTAGTTTATTTTCAGTCGGTAATGCATATAATGAAAGATCATCCAAACTTCTCTATGTTAGTTGGCCCTGAAGAGGTTACTGGAGAAGTTGTTCTGATGGGAGGAAATGGCGGAATTAATGGAGGTGCCAACATGTTTCCTAAGTTATATGTTGCTCTTTACAATGCTGCAAAGGAACATAATTTTGAGGAACTATATCGTCTACAGAAAATTGTGATGCAAATAAGCACTACTGTATACACTATAGGAAAATATGGCTCCAGTTATTTGAAAAGCCTAAAATGCGCTTTATCTCTTTTGGGAGTCTGTAGTGATTTTGTGGCAGCTCCATTTAACCATTTTGAAAAAGAAGAACGTGATCAAGTAAGAATTGCATTAGAAAATTTGAACATGGATCTTGATTTAAAATCATAAGTGCTGATATTATGTCTATTATAGATACAATAGTCTTTTTAATATTTACAGGTGGGGTAGTTTTGCTTGGATGTTCTTTTTTTAGTAAAAAACGAACTTCAGATGAATTTACTTCAGCTGGTCGTAGCCTTCCTGGTTGGGTAGTAGGTATGTCTATTTTTGCAACTTATGTAAGTAGTATAAGTTATTTGGCATATCCGGGAAAAGCGTATATGGCCGATTGGAATGCATTTGTATTTAGCCTTTCTATTCCTATTGCTTCTTATTTTGCAGCACGATATTTTGTTCCTTTTTATCGTAATTTAGGTAGTGTTTCTGCATATAGTTTTCTTGAGAAGAGGTTTGGCACCTGGGCTAGGTTCTATGCATCCATTTGTTACTTGCTGACTCAGATAGCACGTATGGGGTCCATACTTTATCTTTTGGCATTACCGATGAATGCTTTATTGGGGTGGGACATTAAAGCTATTATAATAGTTACAAGTGTAGCCATTATCTTCTATTCAATGTTGGGCGGATTAAAAGCAGTGATATGGACTGAAGCTATTCAGGGTTTTATATTGATTGGTGGAGCTCTAATATGTATGCTTGTATTGATGTTTAACATGCCCGAAGGACCTAAGCAAATGTTTGATATGGCAGTCGCTGATAATAAATTCAGTTTAGGGAGTTTTGGAACCAGCCTATCTGATTCCACTTTTTGGGTATGCTTGGTTTATGGAATCTTTATTAACCTTCAGAATTATGGTATTGATCAAAACTATGTACAGCGCTATTTAACGGCTAAAGATGAGAAACAGGCTAAATTCTCAGCATTATTTGGAGGATATTTATTTATTCCAGTATCAATGATCTTCTTTATGATAGGTACGGCGTTGTATACTTATTACAAAGCATATCCAGATTTATTACCGATGGGTGTTACCGGAGATTCCGTTTTTCCATATTTTATCGTTCAGGAACTTCCTGTCGGGCTTACCGGTTTACTGATTGCATCTATATTTGCTGCTGGCATGAGTACGGTTGCAACTAGTATTACTAGCTCAGCAACAATTATACTTACAGACTATTATAAAAGATTTATTTGTAAACAACCAACTGAAAAACAATCGGTTTGCGTGCTTTATGGCTCAAATATAGTTGTCGGTATCATTGGCATATTAGTGGCATTAGCTTTTTTGAATGTAGAAAGTGCTTTAGATGCTTGGTGGGCTTTATCCTCCATATTTAGTGGAGGAATGTTAGGTTTATTCCTATTAGGATATGTGACAAGGAAGGCTCGTAATGTAGATGCAGTATTGGGAGTAACATGCGGTGTAATAGTTGTTGTTTGGATGAGTTTATCACCAATACTGTTTACTGATGGTTTTTGGAGTGAATACAAAAGCCCGTTTCATGCTAATCTGACAATTGTTTTCGGTACAATGGTTATATTTTTAATAGGCTTTGTCAGTACAAACTTATTTAAACGCAGGAAATCATGAAAATATGTGTGAAAATAATGGTCGTTGTCTTAATGATCTTCTTGATTTCTTGTAATGTAAATCATACAAAATCATCACAAAAACAATCTGATATTATGGTAGCTTCAATTAATTGGGATTTAATCTTACATAACTTTAAAGTTGAACCAGATTCTTCAATAAACATAGATTGTTTCAGAAAGCATTATGAATTATATCCGGAGCGTTGGAAAGTGGTGTTTGATTATTTAAATAGTTTGAAGACAGATTCGTTGTTATTGGGAACTATTAACTTGAGTAGCGATGTATATGTAACAATAAGTGAATATCAAACGAAAAAAGAAGAAGAGGTTTTGTTTGAGTCCCATCGTGAATATATTGATCTGCAATATGTAATAGAAGGTAGTGAATATATAGGTCTCAGTCATAATGCAACAGAGAACATTGTCTTATATAATGAAGAAAAAGATATTGCATTTTATAAAGCTGATATAGAGAAATATCTTCGGGCTGATTCAACAAGATTCTTTCTGTTCTTTCCAGAGGACTTACATCAACCTTGCATGAATACAGGGCAAAGTAAAAAAGTTAAAAAAGTAGTAATAAAAATCAGAGCCAATTGAAGTAATTCATTTAACATTTAATCAACCATGAAAACAAAGTACTCCAAAACAGGAATTCATTTGATGGTTTATGACTTAAACTAATAAATTTTCCATAGTCATAACCCGAAATCTATATGTATTTTATACATGAGTTAAATAATGAAAATTAACAGATTATCCGTTCCAGGAGAATCAGATGTTTTTAACTAAATTATATTTAATATTATGAAAGGAAACAAAGAATCGATATGCAGATTCGGCATGGTTAAATACAGAGCCAGTGCTTTACTATTGTGCCTATTATGGATATGCATTGATTTATTAGCACAAACATCTCCCGATAAAGTGACAGTGGAAGGTGTAGTCTATGACCAAAGTGGATTTCCGCTGATTGGTGTAAATATTGTAGAAAAAGAAAATTCTTCAAGTGGAATCATTACTGACATTGACGGGCACTTTAGTATGAGTGTATCCCGAAATGCTACTTTAGTATTTTCTTATGTAGGTTTTGAGAAAAAAGAATTGCAATTAGCAGGTTTAAAGTCATTTACTAATTTGAAAATCGAGTTGGAGGATGATACTCAAAAATTGACGGAAGTTGTTGTTGTGGGGTATGGTGTGCAAAAAAAGGCGTCGATAGTTGGTGCTATTACTCAGGCTAAAGGCGATGATCTATTGAAGGTAGGAGGAACTACCAATGTATCTAGTGCTCTTACAGGTATGCTTCCTGGAGTTACAGCAATACAGTCAAGTGGAGAGCCAGGTAGTGACCAAGCGCAAATAGTCATTCGAGGAAAGTCTACTTGGGGAAGCACAGAACCTCTAGTCTTAGTTGATGGTATTGAACGTAGTTTTAATGATATTGATCCTAACGAAATCGAGAGTTTATCAGTCTTAAAGGATGCATCTGCTACTGCTGTATATGGAGTAAAAGGGGCTAATGGGGTAATTTTGGTGACAACTAAACGAGGTAAAGAAGGTAAAATTAAAATTAATTTCTCTTCAAACTTTGGATTGAAAGAACCTATAAATAATTATGAAGTATTGGATAGACTGACTGCAATGGATTTAGCAAGTGAGGCTCATGCCAACGAAGGACGTTGGGATAAAATCTATAGTGAAACCTATAAAGATAATTGGAGAAACAATACTGATCCTTATTTTTATCCAGAACTTAATTGGAAAGATTTACTTTACAAGAAGGTCGCTTTTTCACAACAGTATAATTTGAATATGTCAGGTGGAACCTCTTTTGTTAAATATTTTGCTTCCATTGGGTATACTAAAGATGGAGATGTTTTTAAAACAGAAAAACAACCTGAGTACGATCCAACCTTCAAATATGAGCGATATAATTATCGTACCAATCTTGATATGGATGTAACCAAGTATACTAAAATATCTGTAAACCTTGCTGGAGATATAGCGACTCGTAATCGCCCTTTATCATATATGGGGAGAGACCCATTTGGTTCCTCATCTGCTACCAATAATTCAGACCTTTTTTCTTACATGTATTTGATGCCTAATTATGTTTATCCATTAAGATATGAAAATGGTATTTTAGGTACAACTTCAATTGGACGTTGGTGGAATCCTATTTATTCACTGAATTATCAGGGTAGCGCCACTCAAAAAACAAGTCGGTTATTTAGTGATGTAACTTTAAAGCAAAATTTAGATTTTATTACTAAAGGTTTGTCGGTACAAGCAAAAGTTTCGTATAACACTACATTTGCCTATAATAGGTTGATACAAAAGGATGTGGCTTGTATGTATTGGGAACCGGGTTCTGACCCTATATGGTTTCCTAATGATGAATGGGTGGAGAAACCTGCTGTATATGGTGGTGAGACATTAGATCACTCAGTCAAAGATTTATATTATGAAGCTTCGATTAATTATGCTCGTAAATTTGGTGGTCATGATCTGTCCGTTTTAGGTGTTTTTAACCGTCGTAATTATGAGACGAAGCGTGCAGGAAACTCATTAGTTGATTTTCCTAGCTATGAAGAAAGCTGGGTGGGACGTGTTACTTATAATTATAACAATCGTTATTTTGCAGAATTCAATGGGGCATATACTGGTTCTGAGAAATTTGCTCCTGGTAAGCGTTTCGGCTTTTTTCCGTCTATGGCAATAGGGTGGATGATTACTGAAGAACCTTTTATCAAAAAAATGGATTTCTTGAGTTTTTTAACAAAAGCAAAAGTGAGATATTCATATGGTGAAGTTGGTAGTGACCATGGTGCGTCGCGCTTTACATACCTTACTCAATATTCTTCTGGTAGTAATGCCACATTCGGTGATGATAAAGCATATAATGATTATGTATTATATTTTGAGAGTGGAGCGGCGAATGAAAATGCAACATGGGAAACAGCGCGTAAACAAAATTTGGGTATTGAACTGTCGTTCTTCAATAAACTCAATCTAGTTGTAGATTTTTTCTCTGAAAAACGTGATGGTATATTGATGAAAAGGGAAAATACGGTGCCTATATGGTTTGGTCAAACTGCTCCGTATGCAAATCTAGGTAAGACCAAAAATCATGGTTATGAGATAGAGGCGGAATGGCGTGATAATATCAGTGATTTTCAATATTATCTTAAGGCAGGTTTCTCATTTCAAGAGAACAGAGTGGTATTTCGTGATGACCCTATAAATCGTTTGGAGTATCAGAAAAGTGCTGGTAAGCCAATCGGTTATCTGTCCAGATTGGATCAGATTGATATTAACCGTTCATGGGATGATGTATATAATACGCCAGCCTCTATTTGGCAAAATGATATCAGACAACCGGGAGATTTCATTTATAACGATTATAACGGTGATGGTGTAATTGATGATAATGACAAAGTTCCTATGAAATTAACTTCAGATCCGGCCTATACTTATTCGTTTACACTTGGATTTAATTATAAGAACTTTGGTTTTAGAGCTTTATTTTATGGAGTAGCTGGAGTCGAAAAACGGACCTCATTTTTGTGGGAATTCCCTTATGATTATGATATGGCATGGCCTGAAAGTTTGGAACGTTGGCACTGGAATAATGTGGACGCCAATCGGCCGCGTCTTAGTATGAAGAATACAGCACATATCCGTCAGTCTTCAACATATGGTTTAATGGATGCTTCTTATTTTAGATTAAAAACATTAGAATTGTCTTATGATATAAAAGCTGAAGTTTTACGCCGTTTTGTAGGCATAAATAATATGCAGGTTTATGTCAATGGTAATAACCTGTTCACGATCACTTCATTTGATAACCGAATTGATCCGGAATCGGGTGGATCGGGCAGTTATCCTTTAACACGCAGATATAATATGGGATTCCGATTAACTTTCTAAATACTAATATATTATGAAAAATAAAAGTATATATCTAATTTTATCAGTCTTCATGCTACTTAGTTCATGTGAAGATTATTTGGATAAATCACCGGATATGGGAATTACAGATAAGGAAGTATTCCAGAATTATTTATCCTATAGAGGGGTTTTGGATAAAGTATATGTATTGACCTGTGATCCTTTTCTTTCCACCCATGGTGGAGGGCGTTTTGCCTTTGGGGATGAGGGCTTGTGTACTGCAAAAGGAACTTGTCATAGAGATTTAAATGATGGCAATTTTATGCTCACTAAAGATAACCTGGAATTAGGTTGGTACACAAGTGAAGCTATGAATTCAGTGGCTACTAATAAAATGCCGATAATTGCTATGGCTATGCGGAATTTACGTACTGTTAATTTATGTATTAGTCATATAGACAATTTGCAGGACGCTACTCCAGAACAGCGCGATCAGCTGTTAGGGCAGGCTTATTTTTTTAGAGCTTGGAATTATTTTGAAATAATTCGTCGTTGGGGAGGTATGTTCAAGTTTGATAAAGTATTCTTGTCGGATGATGATATGGATTTTCCACGCTTATCTTATCATGAATCAACAGATTGGCTTGTTTCTGATCTTGAACTTGCATATCAGTTGTTACCAGAGAAATGGGGAGCTTCAGAAAAGGGTCGTGTTACAAAAGCAGCTGCATTGGCTCTTAAAAGTATGGCACTTCTTTATTCAGCTAGCCCTTCGATGTGTCCTGAACTTAACTATAATTATGATCTTGAAATCTGTAAAAAGGCAGCTACGGCTGCATGGGAAGCTATTGATTATATCAACCAAACAGGTTGCAATAGATTAATGCCAGGTAAGACAGTGGAAGAATATTCTAAGATATTTTATAATAAAGATATCATGGCTAGTGATGAGGCCATTTTTTATCAGACTAAAAGAAATGGGATACGTGCTAAGAGTGAGTGGAATGCCAATTTTATACCTAACTCTATGTGCGCTTCTAATGTACATTGTGCATCTCCTACACAGAATATGGTAGATATGTTTGAAATGGCTGATGGACGTGCTATCAAAGATGCAGGTGCTGATTATGATGATCAAAATCCCTATGTGAATCGTGATCCCCGTTTCTATTATGATATTCTGTATAATGGAGTGAAATGGGGAAATAACAAAGGTGTTCCTCATTATTTCGAATTATGGGAATATAACACATATGATAATTCAAAATCAGCAGATATGATGGCTTTGTTCTCGCAGACATACAATCCGCGTTGTCCATATCTTATTCGGAAGTGGTGGCCTGAAACAGCCAATAAGTGGGAAAATGATTATAACTATTATATGCCTGCAATTTATATCAGGGTAGCACAACTTTATCTTGATTTTGCCGAAGCGGCTAATGAAGCGTATGGACCTGAAACGAAGGTACCAGGTACGGATATGTCTGCCGTAGATGCTATTAACATCATCCGTAATAGAGTAGGAGCGGTTCCGGTTAGAAATGAATACAAAGCTAATAAAGAAATCTTCAGAGAACGGATTCGTAATGAAAGAGCTGTTGAGTTATGTTTTGAAGACCATCGCTGGTATGATATCCGTCGTTGGAGAATTGCTAAGGATGCAGTAAAAGTTATTTATAAGGCGGTGATTACTCGTACTGGCAAAGATCAGTTCCGGTTTGAATATATGGAACATCCTGATTATAAGCGTGTATTCGAAGATAAACATTATTGGTATCCGATACCTAAAAGCCAAATGGAAATGCTCAATAATGTAGAGCAAAATCCAGGTTGGTAGAAAAAGATCTATAAATTTTAATTTGTAGGATATGAAAACATTATATATATACATTATTCTGATGCTTCTACTGCCATTCTTTTCAGAAAGTAACATTTATGCACAAAAAAGAAGCAAACAATATTCTGAGATAAAGGCAAAAGTTGTCGATAAAGAAGGAAATCCGATTCAATCAGTAAGAATAACTGTTGATGAAGGTATTTTTGAATCGTCCACAGACAAACAGGGAAAATTTTCTTTGAAAGTAACTGATAACAGTACATTAGTATTTGATGTGCCTGGATTTGAACCACAATATTTGGGAGTATCTGTAATCAAGCAGAATCCTGTAGTAGTAATGGAAAAATCGATTCCTTATGGAGGAGTGAAGGATGAAGTTGAACTGCCATTCCGGAAAACCATAGCAAGAGAAATTGTGGGTGCTACATCAACTATAGATGAGGATGCTATTTCTAGTTCCAATCAAATGAATGTATTAAATATACTTTCTGGCAAAGCCCCTGGTTTAAATGTTTCACAAGTACCAACTGAGCCTGGGCGTTCTGCTACTGTACTTAATATACGAGGTTTATCTCGTTCAGCAACGGATAATGCTCCATTAATTATCATTGATGGTATTGAACGTCCTCTAGAAGATTTGACTCCAGAAGAAATAGAATCAATTACTGTATTGAAAGATGCTACTTCTAAAATATTATATGGCCCCAAGGCAGTAAATGGTGTACTGTTGGTAAAAACTAAAAGAGGAATAAAATATAAAAGGGATCGTCAATTTAATATTGAATTTGGAGCACAAACTCCTGTGCGTATGCCTGAATATTTAAATTCGGCTGATTATGCAACCATGTATAATCAGGCAAGAATTAATGATGGTTTATCGCCTTACTATACTCAGACTGATATTGATGGTTATCGTATGGGAACCAATCCGGTGCTTTATCCGGATGTTGATTTTCATAAGCTGTGCTTGAACGATCATATGAGCTATAGAAAAGCAATAGCACAGTTTCGTGGTGGAAATGAATCTGCTCAATATTATGTAAATGCGACCTATGCTGGCTATGGTGGATATGAGGCTGTTGGCAAAAACAATACTTCCAATAAATTCAATTTGCGAGTGAATCTTGATTACAAGGTAAATGATTGGTTGAAAGCGTTTGTTGATATTGCTGGACAAATGGAATTTTACACAACTAACTATATGTCAGCTGATAAACTTTTTTCTCGTTTATCCTCGCATAGACCGAACGCTTATCCCATAAAATTCAGTGATCCTGGAAATCCGGGTACCGAAATTTATGGTGCTATGGAGAATGCTAATCTTTCTTCGTCGCGCGAGAATATATATGCTGAGATGGCATTAGGTGGCTCTAAAGAAAATACAGTCAGAAAAGGGCAAACTAATATTGGCTTTGATTTAAGTCTGGATAGGTATGTTAAAGGATTGAGTGCTAAGGCTTATGTAACATTTGATGTTTATAATTATTTAGTGGTAGGTAAAAATGAGAATTTTTCTTCATACCGTCCTATTTTTAATGAAAATAGTTTGATAGGGAAAGAACTGCTTACTGTGGAAAAGAAAGTGTCTGATAAAAGTAGAATTGCAGACCAAATGTATCGTAACTATGGTTATTTTGGCCAATTGAGTTATGATCGTACGTTTCAAGCAAAGCACCAATTAAAATCTGATTTAGTGATATTCCAAAGTAGACGGGAAAACTTAGGCTCCTCACAGGATGATGTGAACAGTACTTTTGCACTTCGTACAAATTATGTGTACAATAAAAAATGGATTGCAGAATTGGATATGGCAGTAATGGGTAGTTCCCGTTTTACAAAGGGAAATCGCTATGGTTATTTCCCAACAGTGGGAGTTGCCTGGATTGCTTCAGAAGAAAAATTCTTAAAAGATAAAGAATGGCTTGATTTCTTGAAAATAAAAGCCAGTACGGGATTATTGGGAACTGATAACTATTTTGATTTCTTCTTGTTTGAGTCTCGTTGGAATACTAGTCAAAGCACACACTTTGGTCCAAAACTGGAGGAAGATGTCAATACATCGACGTTGGTACATGTGGGAAATCCGGATTTAACATGGGAAAAGTCATTTGAAATTAATATTGGAGCAGAAGCCTCATTCTTGAATTGTTTGACTGCAGATTTTAACTATTTTAATAATTATCGTTATGACATTCTTACTCCTACTACTTCATTCAGCTCCATAAATGGAGGTGAACTGATGTATAGGAACTATGGAAGTGTGCGCAATCAGGGGGTAGAATTGGCTTTGGAATATTCGGGTAATATTGGTAAACTTCATTATTCAATAGGTGGAAATACTATATGGAGTAAGGCTGTATATGAGAAAGCTGATGATATGGAAGGCTTATCTTCAAACCGTAAAAAAGAGGGTAAGCCGGTTGATACTCGTTTTGGACTGATAGCTGAAGGACTCTTCAAAAGTGGAGATGAAATTGCAGCACATCCAGTGCAAGATTTCGGCCCTGTACAGATTGGTGATGTAAAGTATGCAAATATAAATAATGATCATCATATTAATGAGAACGATATGTTGCCAATAGGCAACGAATATCCACGTTTTCAATTTGGGCTGAACATTAATCTGGCATATAAAGGTTTTGAGCTTTCTCTATCAGGTTCAGGTATGGCACAATATGACATCTATCTGAATAACTCATATTATTGGATGAGGGAAGATCAAAAGTATTCCACATTTGTTAAGAATTATTTTAACCCGTCTACCGGTGAAGGTAAATTCCCGAGACTTACTACACAGCAAAACCAAAATAACTATCGTTCTTCTTCTTTGTGGATGCGTAGTGGGAACTTCTTCAAATTACGCGATGCAATGTTGAGTTATTCATTACCTCAGAACATAACGAATAAGATGACATTAAAGCAAGTGAAGCTATTTGTAAGGGGATCTAATTTATTCACTATTTCTTCGATAAAAGACCTAGATCCAGAGTATATCGATGCGGGTGTAACCGGATATCCTTTCTTCCGTTCGTTTACTGGGGGAATTAATGTTGTATTCTAATGGGAAAAATAAATATAAATTTATCGAATATGAAACTACAAGATATTATAAAACAATTATTAGTCGTTGTCTTGCTTAGTCTATATGGATGTTCAGATTTTCTGGACCCAAAAATAGATGATAACTACAACGATGAAACTGTTTGGAGTGACCGAACATTCGCCATGGGAGCATTAGTAGATGGTTATGCTCAATTGCCGACCTATTATGATTGCTTTTCAAACAATTACCTTGATTGTGCTACTGATAATGCTGTAACTAATGATTATAATACTCCGATTTTGAATATGGCCTTAGGTTCATGGCGTCCTGATTATAATCCTTTTGATACGTGGACTAATTGCTATAGACAGATTCGGAATATGAACTATTTTCTGGAACGGGCTCCGCACATTAAGTTTTCCAATAAGGATGAACTTAATACGGTCATTCAGCGTCGTTCAAAAGGAGAAGCTTATTTTCTAAGAGCATGGTACCAATTTGAACTGTTAAGCCGGTTCTCAGGAATTGCTACAAACGGGCAGCTGTTAGGCTTTCCTATTGTCACCAAGTCTTTACCGCAGGGTGAAAATATCAAGCAAGCTCGTAATTCATTTGATGATTGTGTAAAGCAAATATACGATGATATTGACAATAGTTTATTATATCTTCCTAAAAAATATGACGATGTAAATAATGCAGAGTTGGGACCGACAAAAGAAGGTCGTGCTACTGCGATTGCGGCAATGTGTTTAAAATCACGCGTGGCACTTTATGCGGCGAGTCCATTATATACCATAGAAAAAAGTGAAACTGAAAAAATAAAATTATGGGAAACAGCTGCTCAATATGCTATGGAAGCTATTCAACTCAGTGGCACTTCATTACCGGCAATGAAAGCCGATTTCTTTGAGAAACCTGATCATGCCGAAATCTTGTGGCGTAATTATCAGGAAGATATCAATACTCCTGAGCAAAATAATTTTATTCCCCAATTATATGGTTGGGGACGTACTAACCCGTCACAACAACTGGTGGATGCTTTTCCTATGAAAAACGGTTATCCTATTACCGATGTTGAACATAGTGGATATAAGCCAGAGGATCCTTATATTGATCGTGATCCACGTTTTGATCTGGCAATTTTGTACAATGGTGCTACTTTCTCCAAAACAAAGGTTGAAACTTTTGAAGGAGGGCTGGATACGGAAAGTAATAAAGAAAAGGCTACGCGTACGGGTTATTATTTGCGTAAGACGATAAGTGAAAATGTTTCTCTTGTTCCAGGAGAAACTGTTACTAGAGCCAAGCATCACTATTGTATTTTCCGTAAAGGAGAACTATGGCTGAATTATGCGGAAGCTGCCAACGAGGCTTGGGGGCCTAAAGCTGATCCGCTTGGTTTGGGTAAGACTGCAGAAACGATGCTAAAAGAATTGCGTAAAAGAGCTGGAATAAATTCTAAAGATCCCTATGTAGGAGAGGTGGCAGCAGCTGGAAAAGATGAATTTCGTCAGTTAGTTCAGAACGAACGCCGCATTGAACTATGTTTTGAGAATCATAGATTTTTTGACATAAGACGCTGGATGCTTCCGCTAGAGGTTATAAATACACCTGTAAAGGGCGTTACAATTCAAAAAGTGGGTGATACGTTTACATATGAATTTGATAAGGTAGTCGAAACGAGAAATTATCAAGATTATATGTATTATGGTCCTATTCCTGAAGCTGAAGTAAATAGTACCAACGGATTAATTTTGCAAAATAAAGGATGGTAAAAATGATTATTTTCCTTTTTATATTTTAAAGACTAAAATCAAATGATAATATGAAAGCTAAATTGATTTTTTTATTAACAGTAATCTTGTCTTTAACTTCTTGTCAGAAGTATGAAGATTTTATTGAGGATTATGACTATTCTACTACTTATTTTGCGTATCAAAGACCTATACGGACAGTCTTTTCCGATGATCCGTCTATTGAAATAGGCGTAGTATTAGGAGGAAAACGTGAAAATAAAACTGATGAGAGAGTAACTTTTCAAATAGAACCGGAAATGCTGCAAAACGTTGATTATGTAGGAAATAATCAGTTTAAGCTATTGCCGGAAGACTATTATTCATTAAGTGATAATCATACAATTATTATTCCTAAAGGAAAATTTCTGGGAACAATCAAATTGACTTTGAATAAAGAAAAGTTTCTGACGGATCCGTTAGCTGTTGAAAACACCTATGCTTTACCAATCCGAATTACTGAAAGTTCTACTGATCAGATTTTAAAAGGGGATGTTGAGGCTGGTATTGAAGCTAAAGATTATACTATAATAGTCATTAAGTATATTAGTGAGTTTCATGGTGTGTACTATCATCGTGGACAACGGAGCGCGTATGATAATTCAGGGAATTTGATTGAAACCTTAAAGTATGTAGGAGATCATGAAGAGGATATGTATATTAAAAATTTGGTGTGGAACTTAGGTACTATCAACGCTTCAAGTTTGACAACAGATGGTATTGCAGAATTTCTATCTGGAACTTCTAAATATTCAATGATTTTGCATGTTAATGAAGACAATAGTGTATTTATTTCAGACAATCTGATTCCGGGAAGCTCTCAAATCACAGGCATCAAAGATCTTGGTGCTTCTAAATATGATCGGGAGAAAAAGCAGTTCTATTTAAATTATGAGTATGCTGACGCTGCCAGCGGAATACGCTATGTAATGGCTGATACGCTAATTTATCGTAATACTGAAATGAAACTGGAATTGTGGGATTAAGATATACAAATGATGAGAAACTATTTATATACTATCATATTTGCCTGGCTATGTTTTTGTAGCCAGGCATATGCCCAGTCCATACCTCCTTTGTCATTACCTTCAATTTTTAGTGACCATATGGTATTACAACAAAATTCAAAAGTGAAATTTTGGGGCTGGACCAATCCTCGTACAACAGTACGTATCATCCCTTCATGGGGACAAGATACTATTATTGTAAAAGCTGATAATAGAGCACGTTTTGAGGTAGAACTGCAAACTCCCCCAACCTCAAAAAAAAACTATCAAATAGAAGTAAAGATAAAGGATAGAGATTTGATTATTAAAGATGTACTTATTGGTGAGGTATGGTTATGCAGTGGTCAGTCTAATATGGAATGGAATTCCGCTAAAGGCATTCAAGATGTCAAAGATGAATTATCACATGCCAATAACTCTGAGATACGTTTTTTTACTGTAGAGAAACAAACGTCCCTATTTCCTCAAGATGATTGTCGTGGCCGCTGGATGGTATGTTCCCGGGAAACATTAAAATTGTTTTCTGCTGTAGGTTATTTCTTTGGGAAAAAGCTCAACCAGGAATTAGATAGTCCTATTGGACTGATTAATTCTTCTTGGGGAGGAACAAATATAGAAACGTGGATGCCTTATGAAACTATGGAAGAGCATCCTGAATTTGCCAAAGCATTGCAAACTCTTAGTACAAGTACTGGTTGGGATATTTCTCCGTCCACTACCTATAACGCTATGATACATCCTTTAATGCCTATACGGCTTGCTGGCATTATCTGGTATCAGGGCGAAGCTAATCTTGCCAATGGTAATTATTATGCAAGTATGTTCACGTCCATGATAAAAGCTTGGCGCCAGGGATTTTCAGATGATGAACTCCCCTTTTATTATGTACAAATAGCCCCGTATGCTCGTTATAAATTTGCTTCCCGAGCTGCTGCACAGGTTAGAGAGCAACAATACGAAGTGTCTAAACTGCCTAATGTAGGTATGGTTGCTATACCTGATTATGTTGACAATATTAGAGATATACATCCCAAATACAAACGTCCTGTGGGCGAACGTTTGGCACATTGGGCTCTTGGGGAGAAGTATAATAAAAAAACTGCTGCCTATCGACATCCTTCTTTTCTAAAAATGGAGAGGGAGAACTCCAGAATACGGATATGGTTTGATAATGCCGATGCTGGAATCGTTTGTAAAGGAAAAGAACCGTTTGCTCTGGAGATTGCAGGAGAAGATATGAAATTTGTTCCCGCTAAAGGTAAGATAGATAAGAAAACTAATACACTAGTAGTTACGTCGACTACTGTAAAACACCCTGTTGCTGTGCGGTATAGCTTCTCTAATGATGCGGTAGGTAACCTCTTTTGTTCCAACGGACTACCAGTATTGCCATTTCGTACTGATAATGAAGTTATAGAAATATTCTAAACAGTTTGGAATAATGAGAAGAAAAATACTATTTATTGCTTTGTGTTGTCTATTCGCTGGTCAATACGTTTCGGCACAGAAAGTGTTTGTGAAGGGAAATATGACGGATATTTCTATGGTAACTCCTCAAACGGAATTGTTTTTGAAATCTAAATTATTTAAGTTTGATAAGGGGATAAATCAACATCTTCAGGGAAAAATGTTTGTTCGCCGATTTAGGCATTGTCAATCTGCGATAAAAATAAAGAGTGAATATCCTGTTACGGTTTATTTGGCTGCTACGACTCCTGTGATTAATAAGAAATGGAAACCCTTGAATGAGTTCTTTTTATCAGGAAATCAAAAGTTTTATCTTTATAGTTACGAATTAGATAACAGATGGGTTACTGTGCCCGATATGAATGGAAACAGTTCGTTGTTGTTTGCGCCACAAATTGAACGAGTCGATTTGCCTACAGTACCAGGTACGGTTATTTATAATTCTGATAATTCGGATCGGAATTTTGTAACAGATCCGGCACTGGCCGTTTTACCGAATGGTGATTATATAGCAGTATGCAGAGCGCGTTTCAGTGGTAAGACAGGATTTGTACGTTTTTATCGTTCCACAAATAAAGGTAAAACATGGGAAGTACTTTCAGAAATCCCTGAAGTAGGTTTCTATTCTCTTTTTGTTCATGACTCTGTTTTATACCTGATGGGTACTAAAGGAGGTTTTAATCATATGGTTATTCTACGTTCGGACGACGGAGGTCGTAATTGGACTGCCCCCATTGACTCGAAGCATGGATTGTTAAGTGGAGAATCTAAAAGTTATCATTCTGCTTCTGTACCGGTAGCTTATGCAAAAGGTCGAATCTGGCGTGCGATGGAAGATAACTTTCCTAAAGGCAAACGGTATTTTAGGGCATTTATGATGTCAGCTCCAATCAATGCCAACCTTTTAGATTCTGCAGCATGGACACGCTCAGAAGCATTGCCTTACGATTCTACTTGGCTTGGTACTGATCGGACGTTCAATGGTTGGCTTGAAGGAAATGCTGTTGTTACTCGTGAAGGAAACGTGGTAGATATATTAAGGATTGAAGAACGCAATTTTGATGGAAAAGCGGCCATGGTCAGGATTAGCGACGATGGTAAGCAAGCCTATTTTGATCCTCAGATGGATATTATTGATTTACCGGGAGCTTCTAAAAAATTTGTAATAAGATTTGATTCTGTTTCCAATCTGTATTGGGCCATTACCAACCATGTGTTTAAGCAAGATTTGGGAAAGGAACACTGTGGCTTGTTACGTAACAGGTTAGTATTGGTCTCTTCATCCGATTTGCGGGATTGGCAGGTACGAGATACACTTATCAGTCACGACGATCCTCATTTTCATGGTTTCCAGTATATTGATTGGCTTATTGAAGGAAATGATATTATCGCTGTTTCTCGTACAGCGTTTGATGATAAGAATGGTTTGCCTAAGCGGCAACATGATGCCAACTATTTGACATTTCATCGTTTTAAATCATTTAGAAAGTGTTTAAAAACAAAAAAATAAAGACCTATGAAAACATTCTTTTTATCCATAATTTTCTTTTTATCTTTTTCATTTCTAGGGATTGCGCAAAATGATCAAGATCTGATACCATTAAAATCAATGGCTCCTGACGGGATAGGCCCTCTTTCTCTTCCTCATTTGCGTCATATGGTATTGGGCAGTGCGTTTGTTTATAATGGTGATTGTCCTGATCTTTTTATTGCCGGAACAGGAAAAACAACTGAACTTTATCTTTATAAATGGTTGAGGAATACAGAAAATGGTGTTCCTATATTTGATAAGCCTCATAAAATAGCTTCTTCTTTCAAGTTGAAAGGCACAATATTTCAAACTGATGACCATAATGTCCATGCTTTGTGGTTGAAAAAAGATTCTGTAATCCATACAGTATTTAATCTTAAGAAGCAGTCGTTTGATAGAATCGGAGGTATTGAGTTGCCTGAATTGGCTTCTCTTCCTCAAAGTATAGCTGCACGTATAAATAAAGATCAGAGTGTAGATTTATTCTTAGAGCTGGTGGGGCATAGTATTCCGGCAAAATATGCCAACCAAAATCCTTCGAGTAAAGAGTGGAGACCTTATGATGAAGCGGGTGTTTCTACGACCCCACTTCATTATACCTATTTGTGTAATATACGCTATCCTAGATTATTGTCTGGAACCCCTTCTGTCAAACAAATGGTTACCCATAGCCGAAAAGAAACTCGTTGGGGGATGATGAATATTGCGATGGTGACACTTAGAAAAAATGGTATGCAGGAATTGATATGTGGGTCAAGATTGGGAAATTTTACATACTATTCACGTCCGGAACTTTCGCAGGATACTTTGTCTCCTCGCCATTATGTAGTAGGCTCTGATAATATATTGTTACAGCATCCCAGTATATCGGCTTCTGTATGTTCTTATGTGGATGTTAAAAGTGGAACAACAAATATCATTGCTGGAGGTGAAGGTGCAGTCTATTTTTATAAATACTCCGGTGAGTTTACTTTGGATGGTCACCCTGTTTTCAGCCAACCTTCACCTGTTTTGCAAGTAGATGCAGATCTTTATTGTGGCACATTGCCGGTTCCAAGTGTGATAGACTGGGATGGAGACGGGATTGAAGATATTATTGTCGGCAATTCAGATGGACATGTACTTTTCTTTAAAAATATAGGCAACAATAATAATCCGCGTTTTATACCCAAAGGAAGAGTACAGGCGGATGGTAAGGATATTCATATTCAGGCAGGATATTCAGGTAGTGTACAAGGTACTCCGGAGTCACGTTGGGGGTATCTTTCCCCTACTGTTGTTGATTGGACTGGCGATGGATTGCCGGACATTATTATGGGTGATATCACTGGAAAATATACTCTATATGTAAATAAAGGAACACGAACGGAACCAAAGCTTGATGCCCCTCAGCCTTTTTTCTGTGAAGGACTTGAATTGCATGGAATGTGGCGTTCAAGGGCGGCTGTGGCAGAGTTTGGTAATCGTATGGCGTTGGCTATAGTTGATGACAATGATTTATTTCACTTGTATTGGAAAATAGATAACTTCCATTTGGAAGATGGTGGTGAGTTGAAACTGGAGAACGGGAATTCTATATTAACGAGTGCTGAGCCTGCAGGTGGTACAGGACGGTGTAAACTAAATTTCTTCGATTATGACGGAGATGGACTGCTTGATTTAATTATTGGTACTGGGAGGCGTTCGGCAATTCCTAATATGGAGACGGGCTATCCTTTGCCTATTTTGGGAAAGAAAACGATGGGGACTCCTTTATTTATGAAGAATGTAGGTAGTTCATCGTACCCTGTTTTTGCTCATCCTTCTCCATTTAAACATCCGGTTGCAGGGTTAGTGCAATCCGGTGGATCGCATGAAAGTGGAGCTGTGGGAACCAAACTGGGAGGAGGAACACAACGCAATTTATTAGTTGGAAATGAAGTTGGAAGACTTTATTTGTTACAGGGAGAGCATTTGGAACTTATGACGGCAGATGAAGTCAAAAAATATAGGAATAAACCTAATCCATTTCCTGGCTTTCCACATCCTGGAGAAAAATAAGTGGAATTTATTATTGTTTTAATTTCTGTGCTTTAGGAGCTCAAATGTTTAGAACTTTTATCAAAAAGGCGTAGCTATATTCAATATTATTTGTTGGATATTGGATGTAGAGAATATGAAATATATCATTGAATCATTTAATATTATATAAAATGGATATAACCTTACTTGATTATCTCGTTTTTTTTGTTTTTGTGAGTGGAGTTGTTCTTTTTGGATGTTCGTTTTATTTCCGCAGTCGCAAAGGGGCTGCGGCATTCACTTCAGCAGAAGGAACATTGCCTACATGGGTTGTAGGCATGTCAATATTTGCAACGTTTGTCAGTAGCATTAGTTTCTTAGGATTGCCAGGAGATGCCTACAAAGGGAATTGGAATCCGTTTGTGTTTAGTCTTTCGATACCAATTGCTACATGGCTTGCTGCAAAGGTATTTATCCCTCTGTACAGAGGGATAAATAGTGTATCTGCCTATCATTATCTCGAAATGCGTTTTGGCTATTGGGCACGTTGTTATGTAGCCGTTTGTTATCTATTGACGCAACTTGCACGCATAGGATCGATATTGTTGTTGCTGGCTTTGCCATTGAATACCATGTTTGGGTGGGACATTCAGACTATAATATTCTGCACAGGTATAGCTACACTTATATATACTTTACTTGGTGGCATTGCTGCTGTGGTCTGGACAGATGCTATACAGGGAATTATACTTATTGTAGGAGCTGTGGTGTGTGCATTGTTACTTACCTTTACTATGCCTGAAGGACCAGGACAACTCTTTGATATAGCTTTGGAACACGATAAGTTTAGCCTTGGGAGTTTCGGTGCAAATCTTGCTGAGCCGACATTTTGGGTAGTACTGATATATGGATTGTTTGTCAATATGCAGAATTATGGTATAGATCAAAACTATGTACAGCGTTATATGACGACTCGTTCAACAGCAGAAGCTGTGAAATCGACTTTGTTGGGTGGTTTACTCTACATTCCGGTATCTCTTGTGTTCGTCTATATCGGAACAGCATTATTCTCATACTATGTAGCTCAACCTGAACTGTTACCTACAGGAACCCCGTCTGATCAGGTCTTTCCATGGTTTATTGTTCATGGACTTCCCACAGGGCTTACTGGACTTATCATTGCTTCTTTATTTTCAGCTGGTATGTCCACTGTTGCCACGAGCATCAACTCTTCGGCAACGATTGTTTTGACAGATTTTGTTAAACGGCTTTCTTCAAAGGAACTATCTGAGAGGAAAAGCATGCAAGTATTATATGTTGCATCGTTCTTGGTGGGCATGTTGGGGGTCGTTATGGGCTTAATGATGATGCATATTGACGGAATCTTGGATGCTTGGTGGAAATTGGCATCGATTTTTAGTGGTGGAATGCTTGGCTTGTTCCTGCTGGGGGTGGTTTGTCGAAATGTTAAACGTGTGCATGCTGTTGTAGCAGTTATATTGGGTTTATTGGTTATTGCATGGATGAGTCTGTCTCCCTTAATTAATGAAGGTTCACCTTTCTATTGTTTTCGTAGTTCATTGCATACATACCTTACAATTGTTTTTGGAACGGTTGTCATATTCCTTACAGGATTTCTACTTACAAAATTTGCGAAAAAGACAATTTGAGTTCAAAATATATATACAGTTATGAATTTTAGAGTTTGTAATCTTTCTCTTATTGATGTCATGGAGATCTTACTTTCCCGAGGTAAGCAATATGGCAATGAAAACAAAACGAATGGACAATGGATGAAGAAGACTATACTTTTTTTTTTGTTAATCTTTCTATTTATAATGAGAGTTGCCTCACAATCTGAACAATCAATACTTGAGGTGAAAGGATGTGTTATTGATATTATAGAGGTGAAATATGGGGCTGCCGTTTTTCCGCAAGGTGGAAGCATGCTGAAATATGGAATATCGACACCAAAATGTATTTTGGGGAAAGAAAGTGCATTGAGTATTATGGATATGGATGGACCGTATCAGGTGCGTAGTAGTCAAAAGTGTTCGATACTTGCTGCTGTGGACCATCTGGATGTGGATAGCAGGGAAGGATGGATTCCGACAGGTGAAAAAATTGTAATAGCAAGTACAGGAATTCAGCTCAATTATTATTTGTATCAATATGATTATATAACTCCGGGAGAATGGGTCAATGTACCGTCTCCTAGTGAAAAAGGAACGACTACAATTATTTATGGTGATAAGATTACTGTATCAGAAGTTATGCAACCTCCAGGGACAGTGATTGCAAAAGTGGCCCATTTGAAAAAAGAATCGGTAACTAATCCGGCCATATTGGTTCTACCCAATGGCGACTATTTAGTTGCATGTTTGGGTGTTTTTGTAAAATCAGGTGAGAAATCAGGGGTAACTTATTTTTGTTCCAAAGATAAAGGAAAGACTTGGAAAGTTCTTTCGGAGAATAATGGATATATTAGTTTTTACAATCTCTTCATGCATGATGATGTGCTTTACTCAATGGGGACTGAGGGTTGGGGTGGAAACTCCCGAAACGTGATTATTCGTCGTTCCGATGACGGTGGTGTTTCATGGACATTTCCAAGGGACTTCCTTTCTGAGGGAGTAATTAAATGTGGAAAATTCAGCACAGCTCCAGTGCCAGTAGTTATATACAATGGGCGTATTTGGCGTGCGATGGAGACTGGAGTTAAGGGAGAAGTCCCTTGTGCATTTGTGATGTCGGCTCCTATCGATTCTAATCTTATGAAGGCTGAAAGTTGGGTCTCTACAAACGGGATTGTGTTTAATTCCGAGTGGTTTGATAAAAAACTTGTTGTGAAGCAGTGGGTAGAAGGAAATGTTGTTATTGCACCTAATGGTAAATTGGTCGATGTAATTCGGGTAGATAATTGGACAAATGGTAATATGGCGGCTATACTTACTGTAGAGGATTCTAATACGTTAGTTTTTAATCCGAAGGAAGATATTATTAACTTTCCAGGTGGTGGAAAAAAATTCACAATCCGGTATGATACAATTTCTGGTAAGTATTGGGCTATGACAAATCCTGTTTTTGAGCAGGATAAAGAGAAAAAGCATTCAGGCATTTATAAAAAGGGGGTACCTTGTGGACTTATCCGTAATAATCTTGCTTTAATCTGTTCAAGTGATTTGCGGCATTGGGAAATTAAAGATACGTTAATTATAAGTGACAATCCATTCTTTCATGGGTTTCAATATGCAGACTGGCAGTTTGACGGGAAGGATATTGTTGCTGTCCTTCGTACTGCTTTTGATGAAGAACGAGGACTTCCAAAACGTCAACATGATGCCAATTTTTTGACTTTTATGAGGTTATGCAATTTTAGGACAGATAAAATTCCCACAATAAAAATCAACTCTATTAATAATAAAAATCAGAATTAAACATGGATCTGAAAGGAATAGTAACTGTGATTAATACTCCGTTTGATCATAGCGGAGGAATTGATAAAGATGGCTTGCGTAAACACTTGAGGTACGCTATCAATTCTGGAGTAAAAGGTTTCTTGATTCCGGCTATGGCGAGTGAGGTGCTAAAATTGTCGGAGTCGGAAAAAGAGTTGCTTGTCAAAATAGCCCTTGAGGAGGCAGGGACAGATGTTGCTGTTATTGCAGGGACTTCTGCATATACGCGCAAAGAACGATACGATAATTTTGTCAAATTCCAGGCGATGGGATGCCGGGCTTTGTTAGTTAATATACCTTTTGTTTCTGCGGATGAATATTTAGATGAGGTAAAGCAACTGGATCAATTGTCGCCTGAAATGATTGTAATTCAAGATTGGGATGCCGGTGGGTACGGGTTGCCTCTAGATTTCATTGGACAACTATATAGAGAGATAAAAAGCTTTAAGATGTTGAAAGTTGAAGTTGTTCCTGCAGGAAAGAAATACACAGATGTAAAGATGCTGACAAAAGGAAAATTGTTATTGGCTGGTGGTTGGGCTGTAGGGCAGATGATAGAGGGTTTGGAACGTGGTGTTGACTGTTTTATGCCGACGGCTATGCATGAAATATATGTAAGGATCTATACTTTGTTTCAAGAAGGTCATAAAACAGCAGCTCGTGAGCTTTTTGAGAGAATACTACCAATATTGTCTTATTCAAATCAGCATCTTGATATATCAATTCATTTTTTCAAAGAAATGATGTATTCACTCGGAATATATGAGACTAATATGGTTCGAGAGCCTATTATTGCGCTTGATACTATAAATCATAAAATAACTGATGAGTTAATCGAACGATACAAAATAATTCGAAATAGTTTATAGCATCATTGAAATGCATAAAATCCCTTTAAATTGCATATTGTTTAACTGGTGAAACAAATACCTTAATTGGAGTAAATTAACCAAGAGCAACAGCTTCATATCTGGAGGGTCTGTAAACAAAAAGGCTCTATTCTATTAAGAATGAGCCTTAAAGTTTGTGGACCAGCCTGGACTTGAATCAAGGATTTCTGATTATTAGATGCAAGTGCTTGATTTTTAGTTGTTTGTATTCTGTTCCTTTTTCAAATAATATCTCTTGTTTTCTTCTATATTCCAGAGATGTGGCAATCAGATTTGCACGATATATAAATATTGGGTTATATCAATAATAGGAAGCTTGTCATCTTATATAAAACTTGAAGACCTCTCCGGGTGCGCTATTCGAATGGGAAGCATGGGAGGTCATATCAATTGCAAATATACTAAATGTATTTGAATAGTCATTTTATTTCTCTTGATATTGAGCTTTTAATAGAATACAAATTAATATCATGCTGATAAAATCCTAAAACAATAGCCTCATTGATATTATGTTGATGAGCAAATTGTTTTATTTTCATTTGCATTGCATGTGGAGAAATCATGGAATGTTGTTTGAGGAATGTATTCCATAAGTCTTTACCAATTAAAGAATACTTGGCGAATTTATTTGCTTCTTCCTCGCATTTATTTATTTCAGCTCCTTCTATAGCAATGTACTTCTGTTCTCTATTGTTGAAAAGATGCATATAAACATGGTATATCTCATGCAATAAAGCAAAAGCGTAATTATCGATTTTGTTTAATCGTAATGTTAATACAATGGTCGGATTTTTTCCTTGCCAAAAAGACAATCCATCGATCGGTGTCTTGTCGAATTTAGGCACTATAATAAATTTAATTCCATATCGTGATAGAATTTCTTTTGTCTTATCAATAGTGTTTATGTTTACAACAAACATTTGATTTAATTCCTGCACAAGCTTTTCTAAGTTGTTTTCATCAAAATCGGCAATATCCGGCATTTGTGAACTTTGGTAGAAAGCAAAATGTTTCCATGAGAAAATATTAATGGGGTCGCTCTTTAACCGTTCAGATTTCTTAAAATAAGAAAGTTCCTTTTCTGAAGAAAACGAAGCTATTAGTTCTTCAACTGAAGTTACGCTGAAAATTGAATATATTATTTTTATGTTTTCTGATATTTTCGTTCCAATAACATTTAATTTCTCGAAATATTTGACAGAACAATATTGAGAAATTACTTTCCATATCTCAATATTTTTTTTTCGTTCTACTATTTTCTTATTTATATTTGCCTGGTCTATATCATATTGATTTTGTAATGATAACCAATATGAAGCATCTATTCCTAAGATTTCCTGTAGCAAAACAGCAACTTCAGGAGTTACAGCACGACGTCCCTTTATAATATCATTGAGTACGGAAGTAGGCATGCTCATAAGTGAAGCCAATTCTTTTTGCTTCATTTCTCTTGCATCTAATTCATCCTTAATGATCTCACCCGGATGAATGGCTATACAAGGTACGCAATTGTTTAATTTGATTTTAGTCGCCATAATGGTTGGATATTTCTATTAATTCTATTTCAGTAATTATCAATGAACCGTCTATTGTGGAACTTTGAAATATTAATCTCCAACGTCCGGTACATCTAACCGATTCAAAGTCTTTTAAGTCGCCTTTCAATCGTTCATAATGCAGACTTCCGATTCTGAATAAATCTTCTATTCTTGTGGCTGTTTTTAAATGATTATATGCTTTTATATAACCTTTGATTACATCCTTAGGGAGTCTCTTGTATCTTTTGTCATTGGTGCAACCCTCTTCCAACAACTCAATTAGTGCTTCATCTTCTGTATAGATATTCATGCAATTCGTTATCTTTCTGCAAAGATAAGGATTTTATTTTTTATGATAATATATATCATGGAATAAATTATCAAATTTGATAATTATATAATATCGTTTCTCAAATAAACAATAAAAAAGGATATATTGTTTCGTGAAAAACAACTTTTCAAAATTATTAGTGTATTAAACTTTTTATTTTCAATCATATCTTTTCCTGTTGCAACACACATTTCTTGCAAAAATCATCTGCTATACAACAAATCTCTATAACTTTAGATTCTGGTAACATAGTGGTAATCGCTTAAATGTTATAATTGAGCACTATAAATTTAATACTTTTATTACTATGTCCTTAATTTTTGATAAAATATTTATTTGCTTATATTGAACTCATGTCAATTAATAAAGTGGTACTAATTAGTATGAATATCTATTAGCAAAAATATTCTCATGTCAAAAAAAGGGGATTTTACAGTTAAAAGAAAAGCAACTTTAAATCTAATAAATTGATATTCATATGATTAGTCTGTAATTTTGTTGAAAGACCTATTGAAAATAGAAACTGTAATAATTTTCTGATTCTTTCTCACAGATATGCTAGAAGCCATAACTATCGGAATAATCCACGTAAAAAGCCATAAATTAAACCGTACCTACAACTTTGATAATTAACTATCTGCCAATACTGTTCAATTTATGACTTTCAAAATTTAGAAATGCATTAACGTAAGCCTTTAGTGAGTTTACCAGCCTATATTTTGTGTCAGATTACCATTTATATAAACCTCTTCTTGTGGAAAAGGGAAAAGATACATCTTATCATCCCATATACGTTGTTCTACCAATACTTTCTTGTAAGAGAACTCTGTACCTTCTTTAGTAATTTGCACTCCATATATGTTTTTCACACTATCATCCCCTGCTATTTTCCAATGACGTAAATCATAGAACCGATGACCTTCAAATGCCAATTCGACACGTCGTTCATTGCGTAACCGCTTGGTAAACTCATCACCAGTTACTGTCACATCACGCATTCCAGCACTCTGACGTACCATATTTAATGTTTCACGCGCTGTGAGCGGAGCTTGCTCTCCTCCTATTGCATCAGGTCCCAACCAGCCATTCATCGCCTCAGCATAATTCATAATATTTCCGCATAACGAAATAAAATATAATGATGTCTCTGTTTAACAGGCTTTACGGGATTAAGCGAAACAGAAGCATTCATATACTTCCGCAGATAATATCCGGTCGGTGTAGAACCATCTAAGCTGACATGTTTTCCTCCTTGAAATGTCTCTATTGTTTCTTTCATCCATTCGGTACCATTGGTCAACACATTTAAATACAAACGTGGGTCACGAGTAGTTTTCCCTTTGGCATCATAATAGATGTTTTTAACATGCTCCGTATTATTCCAATCAAAAGGTGTACCATCACCCCTTTCAAAGGCATCTACCAAATTCTGTGTAGGGACATTCCCCCCTTTAGCACCTTGATATCCCATTGGTTGATTTTGTGCTTCAAACGAGTTAGTAAGTTCATAATTACGACGTTCGAATATCAATTGGCCAGACTTAAAAATATCATCACCACCTTTATAAAGTGGAACTTCTGTTATTTTGGGCAGCTTGTAAGCGTTTAAAGCAATCACTTCATAGGCAGCTTTTGCAGCTTTTTCCCATTTCTTCTTTTCATCCATAGGATTATGAAGTGGACTTGCCGCATACAATAATGCTCGTGATTTTAGTGCCAAAGCCATTCCTCTGGTAACTCACCCTGTATCGCCATTATAATCTTTATAAGATAATGGTAATTTTAAAGCAATCTCAGAACACTCTTTTGCTACAAAATCTATTATTTCATCAAATGATGTTTTTTTAATCAAATTAAGTTCCTTGTAATCATCCAAAGTATGTGTCAATAATGGGATGTCACCATAACGTTTAGCCAATTCAAAAAAATAGAATGCACGTAGCAAACGTACTTCATAGGGAAACAAAGTAGCCGACTTCATCCAATTTTCATAATCTGACTCAAACTCAAAACGTTTCAGCACTTCTATATCAAAGTTCTCAAGAAAAGAATTAGCAGCCCTGATTCCTTTCCACAGATCCCAAGCATCATCAACTATTCGCAACGGGCTCCATGTGGCATTGTTCAAATAATAAATCTTATTGTCTTCCCAAGTATATACAGAATTATCGGTTGCCGACTCCATCATGGCTCCGTTTACAGTTCCTAAGTCTTGTGGAAGTTGTGCATATACATAAGAGACTAAAGATTTAATATTATCAAAATATCCATATGCTTCTTCTTTTGTCCGACCTGATGTTTCATCATAATCCAAATAATCACACCCTCCTACAAGCAGTAAGGCTGTTCCTATAACTAAAGATTTTAAAAGTTTTTGCATAACTCTTCAAATTAAAACTCAATATTAATACCTAAACACAAAGAAAATAAATCCGGATAACCTAAATTAATATCTTCACAATTGAAATTCTGTATTTTATCAATTGAGAACACATTCATCGCTTTGGCATAGAGTTGCAATTTTTCCATTCCCAACCTATTTGTCCATGTATGAGGAAAAGTATAATGTAAATTGACATTACGTAATTTGAAAAACGAACCATCTGTCAGCCATTGCGTACTGGTTTGGTAATTATTCTCATTAGATAATGTAGATAAACGAGGTACATTGGCTGTTTCTTTTGTCTTTTCCGTCCAACGCATTCTATCATTCAGATACCAATCCGAAATATTACTTTTTCCATTACGCAAAGGGTGATGTACTCCAGCTTTTGACAATAATTTTGTCAATCCCTTAACTCCATTGAATGTTAAATCCAAGCCAATTCCCTTGTATTCAAATCCTAAGTTTAGCCCCATTATCATATCAGGAATAGATGAAGACTTTCCAATAGCAATCCGGTCTTCACTATCAATTTTCTTATCGTTATTTCTATCTCTATATTTAATGTCTCCCGGTCGTACCTGGGAAAAGGTCTGTTCTGGGCTAGATTCTATATCAGCTTCATCATTAAAATATCCAATAGCCTCAAGTCCAAAGATTTGATCTATACGATGCCCTTTAGTATATAGATAGTCATATTTTTGGTAAGCTTGTCCATCTTCAATAACTTCTGTTTTATTCCAAGCCCAATTTGCATTGACATAATAACTGAAATCCTTTAATTGTTGATGCCAACCCAAATCAAGCTCAACACCTTGCATTTTGTTCTCACCTATATTAACCGGAGAAGCTGTAATACCAAAGATTTCAGAAACTCTATTATCCGTAACCAATATGTCGGTACGTCTATCATGATAATATTCAACTGATGCCGTAAAATTATTCCACATTCTTAAATCAACTCCCACATTGTATTTGTTTGATGTCTCAAGTTCCAAACCACGGACTGGCAATTTACTTTCCACCATTCCTTCACTTTGAGTCAATCCATCATCAAAGGGATAGTTTCCACTCTCACCCCAAAAATGATGTCCCAAACCATAGGAAATGTTATCTAAAGCCGAACGCCCCCATGAAAAGCGTAATCTCAACAAATTTAGATTTTCTCTTCCTGACAAAAACGATTCCTCAGATAAATTCCATCCTGCTGATAACGCTGGATAGAAACGAAATTTATCGCCTTTTAACAAAGCACTTGTTCCATAATAATTAGCCACAATATCGATTAGATAACGATTATCATAATTATATCCACCTATACCCATTACATTCTGTCTATAATACGAAGTATTCGATCCCAATGGCTCTTCTGATTCTTGTCGATAGATAGCTGATGCCCAAAAACGATTCTTAGCAACCGCATATTCATAGTTTAATCTTGCTTCTACAGTAGATCGGATACGTTGGGAATCCAATTTAGATGAAGATACACTCAACGCAGAATTTGTACCTTCTTCCTTACTAATAAGTTCGTCATTATCATCTATATAGCATTGTTCATACATATAGGTTTTAGACCCAATATCCTCAAATACAGCCGAATTATCATAAGCGACAGCAACTTCTGCACTCATACCTTTAATCCACATTGACAAATCTTGTTTCAACCGTAAATCTGCTTCCAAAAAATAAGAATTATCCTGTACATATCCAATATCTGCAAAATCTGCTATCGGATTCATTTGGAACAACGAATTCCCCCCCCCCAATTACCACTAGCTGTTTTCACAGGAAATGCATTTGAAGGAACTTGATAAAAATTATAGAATATAGAATTTATATCTCCATTAGGCTGTTTTTTTTCTCCAATAGCACCTGACAAGTTAAATTTTAACAAGGTAGAAGTAGTAACATCAATATCCATATTTGCCCGTAATGCCAATGAATAATCGCGTATTTGTGAATTGTAACGATCAGAATAATGTGTATAATTCTCATTTAGTAACCCAAACTCATTCTGATAATCTACCATAGCCAAATAACGAACCCTCTTACCACCGCCACGTATCATCATACTTAATTTATTATTTTCCGACATATCGCGCATTCCTTCTTTTACCCAATTTATATTAGGATAAAGGTACGGGCTGTCCCATTTTTTAATTTTTCCAATTCATCAACAGTGTATTGTTTATCCGCAAGACCGTCATTTCTCAATGCTTCGTTTTGAGCCAAAGCATACGTATATGCATCAGCCATTTTAGGTCTGTTAATAGCAAAGTCAAAGCCATGCTGATAATTGATATTAATATCAAATGAATTATACTTGCCCCGTTTAGTATTGATAAGTATCACACCGTTAGCCGCTTTAGCCCCCCCCCCATAAGGCCGTAGCTGCCCCATCTTTCAATACTTGTATGGACTCCACTGCCTCTAATGTTATATTTTTCAAATCACGTGGAAAACCATCAATCAGTACAAGCGGTTCGCCATTTCCTCGGATTCTAAATGAAGCCTGGGCATTCCAACCAACATTTTGCTTGGCATATAATCCTGAAATCAGCCCATAAAGTGCATTATTCACATCTTTAGACGAAGTGGAAGCATGCTCCAATAGTTCAGAATGAATGGTCGATACAGACTGGGTTAAATCAACCTCTGTTCGTTTTATAAACCCTAAGTCACTATTACTATTCCAAGATACGTCAAAAACAATATTCATCATAGTCGTATCTACCTTCACATATTTTTGCGCCTTATCGGCATAATTCAATGTAGTTCCCCTCTTCCAAATCCAACATGAACAAGCCATTATCATCAGTCAAGCAATTGAGAGTCCTTTCACCCACTTTTGTAACTTTAACTCCAGATAGAGGCGTTCCGAAACTATCCTTAACAACTCCATTTATCCTATGCTGGGCCAGTAAATCCAATGAACATAGAAGTAGAATTCCAATACTATATATTAGTTTCATATTTATAAAATTTACATTATACATTATTACCAACCGGGATTTTGAACCAATCCATATTTCTTGTTAATCTCATTAACCGGAAATGGCAACAAATACCAATGATCTTCCCACAAATAGCTGTTATCTTCATCTATAACAACTTCATATTTGAATTTTTTCCCTTCTTTTGTTGTTTTCAGTTCTTCCAATGGACGTGTAGCCCATTCATAACCTTTTTTATAACGAATCATATCATAATACCGCACCTCTTCCTGACCAAATTCGCGTGCGCGCTCATCAAGCAAATAATTTAGCAAGGATTCACCTTCGGGTACATTTTCTTTCTTTACAGCGGGTAACCCGGCCCGCTGGTGTACCATATTTAGATAATCATAGGCATCTCTGTTAAATTTGTCTTTCTGTGTGGCTATTCCCAGATGATTCATAGCCTCGGCCATATTCAAATAAATTTCTGGTATACGTATCCATGGACATGAGTAAGGCTTACTGTTTATTTCGTCATCACGATTACGCAAAAATTTGCGAAACCCATAGCCATAACGAGTACTTTGCCCCACTTTACTGCCTGTTCCCCATCCTTGTTGCCCACCTTCATAGACCTCTGCCGGTTTCTTTTTTTGCCATATATCTCCATTCACAATCAGATTCTCATACAAACGAATATCTCGAGTAGGATGCCCTTTTTCATCAAAAAACGGATTAGCAGAATGCTCCTCGTTATTCCAATCAAAAGGTGTACCGTCCTTCCATTGGAACATATCGGCATAACTTCCACGAGGATTACCTTTTCCTAGATCATATTGCTTGAATGCCTTATGCTTCTTATCATATATCCCCCACCTAAACGTAGGTAATATTACTTCTCGATTACCTTTCTCAAAATAGCCATTTACATAATCCTCACGAGGTTTTCCCGTATTTTGGATTTTATAATAGTCTCCATCATTACTGTTTAAAGTCAAGAATTCCAGCCCCGCATCCAAAGCGCGCTTCCATCTATCTTCTTGATAATCCCCATACCATGTCAAAAATTGCGTAGCTGCTTCCCCTTCACAATAAGGCTTATCAGCGTTGAACAAAGGACTTGCGGCAAATATCAATAATCTAAATTTCAAGGCTTTTGCAGCAGCAGCTGTCATGTGTCCATATTCCTCGTCCGTGGGATTGTGCCAGATTGTTACGTTGACCCTATTTATATCTGGAGGGGTTGCAAACAAAAAGAGGTTGTGTCAAAACGTTGGCACAACCTCTTTTATATTTTAAGTTCTGC
>ERZ1504462.50-NODE-50-length-48115-cov-4.271910_pt1 | contig 48115 bp, 36 predicted proteins | sample MGYA00574787_ERZ1504462 | MGnify/ENA primary metagenome ERZ1504462 (study PRJEB39906, sample SAMEA3182113) | gut metagenome | biome: human; feature: gut; material: Stool; isolation source: human stools | place: Canada | collected 2013-05-07 ...
CTCTTCTTGACGAAATCGTCCATGTCACAGGAAAAGACATCCTCCCCGAAGAGGAACTTTGCGGTATTCTTGCTGATGGTCTTTCCGCCCTTACCTTCTCCATGATTCCTCCCACTCTTGACCATGTGACGGTCACCTCCATAGACAGAGGATACGCGGCGGAAGCGAAAGTGGTCTTCATCCCCGGCGCATTGGAAGGCTCTTTCCCTAAAAAAATTGATGACTCAGGATTTTTCACGGAAACGGAAAAGCAGACTCTTTTGAAATCCGCCCGCATCAATCTTGGAAACAACCTGATGGAGCTGGTACAGGAAGAACAATTTTATACGTATCTCGCCCTGACACGGGCATCGGACGCACTCTATCTGTCGTACCCCGCCGCTGCTGCCGACGGAAGCGCCGCAGAACCGTCCTTCCTGCTGGAGCGGTTGAAAGCCCTCGGCTATTATACGGAAAACATGGAAATACTCCCGCCCTCTCCCCATCATGACGACCCCTCGTTTTTTGCCAACCCCAACCAGGCCCTGTCTCTTCTTCCTGAAATACTCCGCAATGGCCGCCCCTCACCAACAGGCAACTGGGCAGCGCTTAAAGACTGGGCAGAAGGAAATGAATACAGAGAGCTCATGGAAAGCAAACTGGCAGGGCTCCGGTATCAAAATACCGCCGCCCGTCTGCCAAAAATGCTTGCGCGCAAACTTTTCATGAAAGGAGGACGCTTTTACGGTTCCGTCACAAAACTGCAAAATTACAGAAGCTGTCCCTACCAGTACTTCCTCCGCTACGGAATCGGCGTAGAAGAGCGGAATACAGGCGAAGCGGATTATTTGGATTACGGCAATTATCTCCACGCGGGGCTCCACCAATTCGGCGAAGTCCTGAAATCGCAGAACCGCCAGTGGCGGCAGGCGACGGATGAAGAAATTGAAAAGATTTCCGAAGACATCACGGAAAAAATCACACCGCGCATCAAGGCGGATGCCCTTTCCTCGGATCAGTCGGCAAAGTATACCCGCCGCGTTCTGGATCAGACCTTCCGGCGGGCACTTCAAAAATTCCGTCAATGGAGCCGGCAGAGCGGTTTCGACACGGTGGATATGGAAAAAGAATTCTATCTCCGTATTTCTGCAAGTCCCACTGACAGCTTTACCCTTACAGGGAAGATAGACCGTGTAGATACAGACGGCAGGTACGCCGCAGTCTGCGACTACAAGACAGGCTCGCCGAAGCTCTCCCTGAATGAAATCATGGAAGGCCTCTCTCTCCAGCTTATTACCTACCTGCTGGCGCTTTCAAAAACAAAGGACACGAAAGATCTGCTTCCTGCCGCCATGATGTATATCTATCTCCACGGGCGGCCGAAATCCATAAGCGTACCGCCCAACGGAATTCCCCACGCCAAAGAAAAGGAAAACACCAACGGTATTTTCTTAAATGACCCGGATGTGCTCCGCACGCTTGACTCCCAATCAGGCACAGATGACGGATTTATCGGTGTTTCTTATGTAAAAGACGGCAGTGTAAAGAAAACTTCTCCCGTCCTTACGGCAGCGCAGTTTGAAGCACTGAAAGCACTGACGGAAAAAATACTGATCAGGCTGTACAGCCGCCTTGAAAGCGGGGAAATTGCCATTCATCCCGTCAAGAACGGAACGCTGTCCCCCTGCTCATACTGTCCCTATCGGAGCATCTGCCGCTTTGATCCCGCACTGCCCGAAAATAGTTTTGATTATATTTCCAAAGTTTCTGACAAAACGATCCGGGAGAAACTGGACGAGGAAATGAAAAGGACCGGAAAGGAGAACCTATGAGTCAAATGACATGGACAACCGCGCAGCAGGCAGCTATTGACGCCCGCGGACAGAACCTCCTCCTTTCCGCCGCCGCCGGAAGCGGTAAGACGGCGGTACTCACGGAGCGTATCAAAAAACTGATTACCGATATGGATGATCCTGCCGACATTACGGAACTTCTGGTTCTTACATTCACCCGCGCGTCGGCAGGGGAAATGAAAACCCGCATTTCTTCAGGCATTGCAAAGGCCCTTTCGGAAGCGGAGCAGGAGCAGAATACGCCTCTCGCCCGCCACTTATCCCGCCAGCTCGCGCTGATGTCAAGCGCACAGATTTCCACACTTGATTCATTTTTCCAGACCCTAATCCGCCGGTATTTTTACCTGATCGACCTCGATCCGAACACGAAAATGCTGACAGACAGCAATGAAATATACGCCCTGGAGCAGGACGTGCTTTCAGAAGTCCTTGAAACGTACTATGAAAAGGGGGAACCCGCCTTCCTTGACTGTGCGGATCTGCTTTCCGGCGGGTTTGAGGACAGCGGTTTTAAAGATACCATCCTTTCCCTCTATCACTTTTCCTGTTCCATGCCTTTCCCGGAAGACTGGCTCGGCAGCCTTTCCCGTCCTTACGGCGAAAACGGCGCAGCTGCCTTAAGCGATCTTCCATGGACAAAAGACATTCTTGAAGATTTCCGGCGCCGTTCCCAGAGCTGGGCTGATTCCTACCGCCAGATTTTCACTTTTCTGGAAAACGAACCGGCCCTCGCGCCGTATGCGGAAACGCTGTCTGATGAATTTGACGTCTTCACCATCCTCTCAAAAGCAGAAACATGGGATGAATGGTACCAAGACGCGCCGAATATTTCTTTTGCCAAACTGAAGGCGGTGAAGAAATCCTCTTCTGAAGATCCTATCCGCTTTGAAGAAATAAAAAACAATGTCCAGGCAATTCGAAACAGTGTGAAAAAAGAAGTTTCCGAAAAGCTCATCCCTTTCTTTGCAATCCCGGAGGAGCAATGGCTCCATGACGTGATCCGGATGTATCCCATCGTCCGTGCCCTGTCGGATGTAACCATTGCTTTTTCCCGTGCTTACGCCGACCGCAAAAAGCAGGAAGGCCTTATGGAATTCACCGACATGGAACATTACGTCTTGGACATCCTTGTAGACAAAACCGCGGAAGGATTCACGCCGGAGCGGGCGGGAGAATTCCCGTCATCGGCGGCACGGGAGCTGCAAAAAAAATATAAAGAGATCATGATTGATGAATACCAGGACACCAATGATGTGCAGGAACTGATCGCCACGCTTCTCTCCAATGGCAGGAACCGTTTCATGGTAGGCGATGTCAAGCAGTCCATCTATCGTTTCCGCCAAGCTGACCCCACCATTTTCCAAAAGAAATACAGAAGTTTTTCCTCTGATGAGAATGCGGAAGACAGGCGCATTGATCTCAACCGGAACTTCCGCAGTGACGCCGCGATTCTCGCATCAATCAATTATATTTTCCGCCAGCTTATGAGTGAAAAGCTGCTGGAACTCGATTACGACGATCGAGAAGCGCTTTATCCGGGGCGCCATGAAGACTTCCGTCCCGCTGCCTACGCAGGCGGTGCAGTCGAAGTGGAATTTATTGATAAAGTAACCGATGAAAATACTGTTCCCATGGATGAGTCCGTCAATGATATCACGAGCATCACCTTTGAAGGCCGGCTCATTGCCAAAAAGATCCGCGCCCTTATGGAAGAAAAGCGGCAGGTCATGAACAAAGACGGCACCTTCCGTTCCACAGATTACAGCGATATCGTCATCCTCCTCCGCAGTATCGATAAAAAAGCGCCTGCGCTCCTCAAAGTATTGAACGAGGAACATATTCCTGCCACCGCTGATAAAGATGATGATTTTATCCGCTCCATGGAAGTGCAGATCCTTTGGTCGCTCCTGAAAATTTTAGACAATCCGCGGCAGGACTTACCTCTTCTTGCGGTGCTACGCTCTTTTCTTGCGGGACTTGACGAAGAAGATTTCGCCCGTCTCCGCCTTGCCCTCGCGCCGGAGGAAGATTCCCTCTGGGATATTCTCCCGCGGGCCAGAGGAATTATCTCCGAAGAAAAAGCCCTCCGTCTTTCCCGTTTTCTTTCACTTTATGAAACGTGGAGGAAAGAAGCACGAAAAGACGGCGTCGCCCCCCTTCTCCGCAGGATCATTGAAGATACGGACTATCTGTCATGGGTGGCGGGACTGCCTAACGGCACCGCCGGCAAATCCCATGTCCTTTCCTTCTATGAACTGGCAAAGACAAGAGACTCCGCCACAGTAAACGGCCTCTTTTCCTTCCTGGAATACTTACGGCGGGCGCAGAAAGATTTTAAGACAATTTCCACGTCTGCCAAAGGAAATGCCGTACAGATCATGTCCATCCACAAAAGCAAGGGGCTTGAATTCCCCGTGGTTTTTCTGGCGGACGCGGCAAAGTCTTTCAATGTGAAAGATCTGGATCGGACTGTCATCTTTCATCGGGAAATGGGACTCGGTATCCATTACTTTGATAAAGAACATATGGCACACTGGCCGTCTCTTTACTGGATGGCGATCCGTACCGCCGCCGGCCGTGAAGCCCAGGCGGAAGAAGCGCGCCTTCTCTATGTCGCCATGACACGAGCGCGGGATTTGCTCTGTATCACCGCTTTCAGAAAAAACTTCATTCCTTATATTTCTTCCTGTCTGACCCCGCTTTCCTCCCTGACGGAAGCGGAAAGCCGCCTGCCAGCCCACATAACGGCCGGCGGGAAATCTTATCTTTCCTGGATTCTTCCGGCTGCCGCCCGCCACAGAAGCGCTGCCTATCTGTGGGACACAGTGGGAAAGATCCCCTCTTATCTCGCACCTGACATAAACGACAGCCCATCTGCGTTTCATTTCACCATCACACCGTGGCAGGAACTGCTCACCGGAGAAGAACGGCGGACAGAAGAAATAAACGGAGAAATGGACTTCGAAGAATGGGAAGAGAAAAAGAAACAAAAAGAAGCAAAAGATATTGACAACATAAAAGCTTTTCTTACGGCTCCCGCTTCAGACGTGCCGGACTGGATGGAAAAGCAGCTGCGCTGGCAGTACAGTTTCAATGGAGCCGTTCAAACGCCTGCCAAGCTCACCGCTACCGCCGCGGTTGCCCTGAAAGAGCAGCAGGAATCCGGCGCCGAAGGCATAGAACCCTTTTCATCGGAAACGCTGGCTCCTGCCATGGAAAGCATTCCTTCCGGCGAAGAGTCCTCCCTTCTGCCGGGCTATGAAGACCCGCCCGCATTCCTTGCAGAAACTCCTGCCTTCACGGGTACATCTTACGGCACACTCATGCATAAAGCCATGGAACTCATAGATCTCACCAGATCGTATGACGGCATTTCAGATCTCAGGAAAGAAGTGGAACGCATTTATGAAAATAAAGGTTTTACGGAAGAAGAAAAGAACGCCCTGCTCCAGGATTCAAAATACCGCGCGCCGCTCCGTGATATCCGGCGGTTCACGGAAAGCGCCTTAGGCCGCGCCATGAAAAAAGCCGCGGTAATCCGGAAAGAAATGCCTTTCTCCCTTCTTCTTCCTGCGAAACGTTTCTACCCGGGATGCGAAGAAGGAGAAAAGGTTTTCATGCAGGGCATCATGGACTGCCTCATTGAGCGTGACGGCCACATCGTCATCATTGACTATAAAACAGATCGTACCGACTCCGTTGAAGAGCTGCAGAACCAATACAGATCCCAGCTTCTCGTCTATAAAGACGCGGCAGAGCAGCTGCTCGGCAAGCCGGTCATCGGCGCATACCTGTGGTCTTTCCACTTGGGACAGATGATTGCCATCAAATGACGCTTCAAAAAAGAATATTTCCAAATAACAAAACTGCCCCTATAAGTCAGATCCGGAAAATTCGGCTTATAGAGGCAGTTTCATTCCTATTATATTTTCTTTTTGCTTTTAGGCGCAGGGAGTTCATCAAACATCGCCCTGAATAATCCCGTTAAATAATCCTGATCATCCACATGATCCACCAGTAACATTTTCCCCGCGCCTTCATAAGGCAGAGCATACTCCGCATCCGGCATATAATGTACTGCTGATTTTACAGGTTTTACAAGCAGCCTGTCATCATATATCCCTCCAACAATTTTGCCTTTGTAGTACAGAATATATTCTCCTATCATGGCCCTGCAGCTTACATCCTCCAAATCAGACAACTGTGCCAAAATAAAATTTAAATATTCTTTACTCGATGCCATATCGTCCCTCCTTCATTTCTATCCGGCAGGAAACATCTTTCCCTTTATGCAAATTTATCCATCTGCTTATACTCTCATATGCTTTTTGCAATCACCGCACCACATCAATTTCCGGACGGCGGTCCCTGAATACATGGATGGTATCCCTGATTTGTTGAAGTATATCCGTATCTATTTCCCCGAAAGCAATCCCTTCTTCCGTTCCCAGACGACAGACGTCATTCCCCCAGGGATCGAGAAGCACTGAGTTTCCCGCGTACTCCGTTCTCCCTGAAATTCCGCCCTGGTTGACGGCACACAGGTAAACCTGGTTTTCCACCGCTCTTGCCTGTCCCAAAAGCGTCCAATGGAAAAGACGCGCCTTCGGCCAGGCGGCAGGGACAAAAAATAAATCCGTTTTCCCTTCCAGGACAGAACGGCGCACAAGCTCGGGAAAGCGGATATCATAACAAATGACCATGGAGCAGGAAATATCATCCAACGCAAAGGAAACCGCATGATCACCGCCTTTGAAATACATCGGTTCATGGGCATAGGAAAACCCGTGAACTTTATCGTATTCAGCAATTTTCCGTCCTTCCCTGTCAAAAACGAAAGAACGGTTATATACATCGTCCCCACAAAGAACAGCTGCCGAACCGCCTACGACATTCACATGGTGTTTTTTTGCGAAAGAAGACAAGAACGTTTCCGTCCGCTTTCCACCTTCATCAGCAATTGATTTTAGTTTGCGGGAAATATAAAACCCCGTGTTCCACGTTTCAGGAAGGACAAGAATATCCGGATTTCCCTCCATCGCCTGTTCCATCAATTCTTCCGCATGGCGGTAATTCGTTTCCACATCGGCAAGAACCGCCTGCATTTGTATAAGGGCTATTTTCTTTTTCATGAGATCTCCTTACGCTGCTGCATTTCTATTTCTTCATTATAAATAAAACAAAAACAAAATAAAACCGCCTGTTTCAAAGAACAAACGGTCTTATAAGCCAAAATTTATTTTTAGAAAGAGTATCGCGCAGAAAGGGTAAATGTCCTCCCGTCACCCACATAATACTTATCAGAGGCGGATTCCTGATCATAGTATTCCCTGTCAAGGATGTTGTAAATGCTGAACTGGACAGAAAGATTTTTGTTCACCGCATAAGCGGTATCCATGTTCAAAAGGAAGTAGGCATCACGGGATTTGAATTTGCCGCTTTTCCAGCCCGGCTCATTCCTTGCGGAAACGAACATACTGTCCACATTCACGGTCCACGGATGATTTGTGTACGTCACACCGGAATGGAAGAGGTGGCGGGGGATTTCATAATCTCTACCCATGGCATAGCCATTATCCGCATCGGCCACTTTGCCAAGCTGCCAGGTATAATTGGCATAAACCGACCACAGACTGCTGAACTTATGGGTGACGGACAGTTCCGCCCCATGGGTCCTTGCCTCTCCTACATTTTTATATGTCTTTATATCAGCACCTTTAGCAGTTTTTCCGATAGTAACGAGGTCAATGTAGTCCTTTGTCCTCGCATAGAACAGGTCTGCGGAAATTTTTGTTTTCCCCAAATCTTTTTTAATTCCCAGCTCCCAATTTGTCGTAGTTTCAGGTTTCAAAGATGGATTCGGCTCATAGCGACCGCCATAGGATGGTTCCGCATACCGGTAGAGCTGGTAGAGAAGGGGCGGCGCAAACGATTTTCCGAAAGACAGGTACAGATTGGTATGATTATCCAGCGCATAACTGGCAGACAGCTTGGGCGAGAACTGGTGATAGGAATCAGATTCCAGTCTTGTCGGCGCCTTTCCTCTGTAATAATTATAACCGCCATATTTTTCATAATAGTCGTACCGTCCGCCGATGTACGCTGCCCAGCGGCTGCTGAGTTTCCATTTGTCCTGAATATATAAGGCCCATGACTTCGCCTTGCCGCCGAGCCACTGATCATCTTTATTTCCTTTCACGGCACTGTCCCATGATTTCCAGTCAGAAACGGTCTTATAAATGGTTTCATCAAACCGGTCCTTCCCGTAAGAACCGCCAAAAAGGATGGTATGGCTGCCTGCGGTCCAGCGTTTATTCAGATCAAAATCCCACGATTTTGAAGGATAGGATGTCTTGCTGCCGGCACCGTCAAAAGTATGGCTTGCCTTGACCGTTTTATCAGGCGTGATATATCCGCTTTTTGTGTAGTCGGTCATGCCGAAATGGGCATGGATTTTATCCTTCTGATCATTGTAGGTAAGACTGTGCATGTCATAGACGCGCCAGCCCCTGTTGCCGAAAAACGTGGACGCCGGTACGCCTGACGGTTTGCTGAAACCCGCAGACAGGTACGAACGGGGATCCGTATATTTCCATGTATAGTTGGAATGGGTGAATTTATAAGTGAGCTTTCTGTCTTCCGTGAAATCATAGCCCAGATTGAAGCCATAGCTTTCGGACATGACTTCCTTCTTCCCCCGGTCGCCGATGATATATTCTTTCCCGTCAGCAGTCGTGTCTAGAGAGGAAGTATCCACGCCGGTAAAATTATTTTTCCCCTTGCTATTCTTTATGGCATAAGAGGAGAGGTACGAACGCCAGCCGTCCGTTATTTTACTTTCATAAAAGATGCCCCAGTTCAATCGATCCTTCCGTCCGCTTGCCATGTAACTCTGCTTCACCGTGTTGTGGCTGCCGTAGCCCAAGTTTACAGCACCGTGGACGCCATTTTCTTTCGCCGACTTTGTCATAATATTGATGACGCCGCCAACCGCACGACCGCCATAGAGCGCCGACTGCCCGCCGCTGACCACTTCCACTTTGCGGATATTTTCCACAGGAATCATATTCCAGTCCACTGTGCTGTTCCAGGCGGTATTCATCTGCTGTCCGTCAACGAGGACAAGGATATTCTTGGAATTATACCCGCGGAGGTTCACGCTGCCTTCCACCGTAGTATCTACATGTACACCGGTCGCCAAAGCAACGGCCTGTGCCGCATTCTGCACATTGCGGTCCTTAATTTCCTTTTCTGTCACGATCTGTACATTCGCAGGAACATCCTTTGTCGTTTCTGCCTGCCGGGTCGCCGTGACAGTGAGCCCCTTCAGTTCATACACCGGCACAGGCGCTGCACTCACGCTTACACCGCCCGCGGCTGCCAATACAGCCAACATAATTCCATACTTTTTACTTTTCATCTCTTTATCTCCTTTACTTTTGCTGACAGGATTCTTAGATATAAAATAGCACAGCAGCACCTGATTGTTAATACTTAATAAATAATCAGGCATAAAATATATTTATTTCCATGTCACGCGGCTTACACACCGCCGTCTCCCGGGACAAACGTATTTATTCTTTCACACTCTCTTTTTTCAAGCCGCCATCAGCGTAAGGGATATAGATGGAAAGGATTCCGAAAATGGCCAGAAACCAGCAATACCACATATGGGGAATGATTTCCATCGCATTTATCACAGTACCATTTTTCGACGCCAGCGCGGAAGCGGTCAGAAGCTGGGCACCATAGGGAATAATTCCCTGAAACACACAGGAAAAAATATCCAAAAGCGACGCGCTTCTGCGGGAGTCTATCCCATATTCATTGCTGATATCTTTTGCCACACCGCCGCTGATAATAATTGCCACCGTATTGTTTGCTGTGGCACAGTCCGTTAGGGACACGAGCGCCGCAATGCCCAGCTGGGCGGATTTATTCCCTTTGATCATTTTGCGCAGTTTGGAAATAAGCCATTCAATACCGCCATAGTAAGCGATCATTTCCGAAATACCGCCGCAGAAAAGAGCAAGGAAAAAGGCTTCCCCCATCCCCATAAAGCCGTTCCAGATATTCTGTGCGAAAGTAATAACCGTAAGCTCCGCCGATGCCATGCCAATAAATCCGGCAAGGAATATTCCTGCAGTGAGTACGAGGAATACATTTGCCCCAAGGAGCGCCAATCCAAGAACGGCAATATAAGGAAATACTTTAAGCAGGCTGTAATCAAGCTCCTGCAAATCAGCTGCCGCTGACGGCTGGCCAATAACAAGGAGAAGAAAAATCGTGAGAACTGCCGCCGGAAGGGCAATTCTGAAGTTCATTTTAAATTTATCTTTCAACTCACAGCCCTGCGTCCGTGTCGCTGCAATCGTGGTATCAGAAATCATGGATAAATTATCTCCGAACATAGCGCCGCCCACACAGGCCGCCACCATGAGCGCTTCAGAAATTCCGCTCTTCACGGAAATTCCCGCTGCAATGGGCACGATGGCCGCAATGGTTCCCATAGAAGTCCCCGTGGCCGTCCCCATAAACGCAGAAATAATGAAAATGCCTGCCGTCAGGTATTGGGCAGGAACAAAACTGATCCCCAGATTTACTGTCGCGTCACGGCCGCCCATAGCGGCTGCCACAGCGGAAAATGCACCGGCAAGGATGTAGATCATGAGCATGGTCATGACATTTTCGTTGCCCGCGCCTCGTGAGAAAATGCCGAATTTTACCTGGAGTGTTTCATCTCCCATAAAGAAAGCGGAAAGAACCGCAATAAACATGGCTGTCACCGATGGAAACTGGTAAAATGCCATTTCCACGCCATGAATCTGAAAATAAATCCCCGCGCCGAGATAAATGACGATAAAAATTAAAAAAGGCAGAAGGGAGAGCGCTCCTTCCTTTTTGTGCCGATACCCCATCCGAAAATCCCCCTTTACGTTTTCACCCATTATAACAAGATTTACCCTAAAATAAAAACAGCTTGAAGCCTTTCGCCCAAAGCTGCATCGATAACAAAATATTTCTTTCGGTCTGCTACAGCAGCACCATTTTCAATCCGATGGAGATGAGAATAATTCCGCCGAGGACAACAGCTTTATCCGCCAGCCTCACTCCGAATTTCCTGCCGATCATTACCCCGGCCACACAAACCGCAAATGTTACTGCCGCAATAATGAGAGCACAGACAAATGCGGCCGCCAAGTCCATTTGCTCATTGGTAAACCCTACGGAAAGCGCATCGATGGAAGTCGCGACGCCTTGCAGCAAAAGCGCTTTTTTTCCCACGCCGGCCCGGATATGTCCCGCATCACCGGAAAATCCTTCTTTCACCATGCTTACGCCGATAAAGCAAAGAAGAAAACAGGCAATCCATGGGATATAGGACGCAAAGAATTGGAATACCTCCACAATGATATGCACACAGATCCATCCCGCCATAGGCATAAGCCACTGGAAGAATGCAAAAGTGCCCGCCATAAAACTGATTTTTTTCCATCCCATGCCCGGTTCATGAAAACCGTTCGCCAGAGAAACAGAAAAAGCATCCATCGCAAGACCGGCACCGAGGAGCACGCTGCTCAGCAGAAATACAAAGTCCATATTTTCTCTCTTTCGGAAAATAAAAAACCGGAACGCTATGCCCGGTAAATTTCCTGATCAGAGATCCCGCGCATAGCTTTTGCTAAACACGTGAGTCTCGCATTTTAAAGTAGAGCCAGACCATAAGGTCAGCATGTTGACTTACTGCACAGGATGCTTGCTACTCCCCCACTTATTGAGAATAATATCACCAAACCTGCTGTCTGTCAAGCAAAACAATCAGTATTCATCGTATTTTTGATACTTGAAATACATTATCATTTAGAAATTTTTATTTTGCTTCATCTAAATATCTTTTTAGCTCTGCCGTCATTGTACGGAGTCCTCTGACACCCGGTACACCCCGCTTTCTCATCTCAGAAAGGGGACAAAATGACCGGTCATAGGTTTTATTCCGCCTGATACGCATACAGTACCGTTCCCGTTTCTTATCTTCTTTTCGGCAGGGAATATCGACTTCCACCGCTTCACATCGGTACAGGATAGCAGAATAAGGCGCCGCCATGTACATATACACCGTGTCTCCCTTCTCGATATGTCCTGCCTGCTTCCATTCCACAACATCCGTCTTCCGGAATGCGGAAATGATGTCATAGTAATACGGATTGGCAGGTATGATCCATGTATGGGGCGCGGTGTCCTGTTTTGACCCGCTCTTCTTTTTCTGCGTCAATCGGTAACTTTCATATAGAAATTCCATAATCTGACCATCCGGCAGTGTATCATCCAGAATCAGACTCACCCAGCTCTTTTTATTCATATGCCAGGCGGGATAAATACCTTCCGTTCCGCAGAACTTTTTTCCCTTTTCCGGCGGAATTTTCACATTGATCACTTCTATGACCGCCCCGTCTTTTCTACCATCCAATTTATTTTTCGGAATTGCCACAATGATTCCGTACCATTTTTTATTTTCATGATTTCTGAATACGCCATATCCGGGATATTTTTTCCACGGAAAATCCGGACGGTCGCCGTACCGCATCCTAATCATCTCCGCAATCCGCTCCGACTGGTCAAAAAGAAAAAGTCTGTCAGTAAAACATCCGGCGCCTATCGTTTCCAATATTTCCACATAACGGGCCCTGACCGTATTCACAAAGGCCCCCGTCTGATACGCCACATGGACGGGAAGATACTCCTCTCCCGCCGCCGTATCGAAAACGCGTCCGAAAACGTTCCCTTCAAGGCTGATAGAAATGTCCGCCCTGAAATCTCCATCCATAAATAATTGGGAATAATGGTACCCTTCTTTGTCCTTATGAAAACCGAACTCCGCCAGTTTCTCGAAATCCGGTCTTTTCCGTTCAAATACTTTTGCTTCCAACCCCATATCTTTCTCCTTGAAAATATGTTTTCTGTAATTACACGCAGAGAGCCGTCCGTAAAAAAGAGATTCCCGAAAGAATCTCCTGATCACACTATTCCCTTTTAGCCGGTTTGATCCCTTTCTCATAATTGAAGAAATCTTCCTTTATCCATGCCAAAAACTCTTTACATTCCGCCTTGAATGCAGGGGAAGGTTTCAATGCCAGGGCGCATCGGAATTCTTCTTCCGCACGCCGGCTTAAATTCTCCGCTTTTTTTACATCTTCTTCCTGCTCCGCGCAGTAATACAGGGCAAACCCGAGCCGGTAATGCCATTCATAGTTTTCCCTATTCCGATCCATGCGTTCTTCCAGAATTTCCAGCGCCTTTTCATACTGCTCCGTATTATTATAAGCCACGGCCAGCTCACCCATCAGGAGCTCCGTCTGTTCTTCTTTAGGAAGAGAGGTAATGGCCTTTATGACTTTCTGCGGTTCGTCATCTACATACCATTCTGCAATCTGTTCCAGAAACGGCCGATTCTTATCAAAATAAGCCTCCTCTTCCGGTGTATACTCCTCCTCCGCTTCACAGCAGATATACTCCATGACCATCCGGCAGAGATTTCCCGCCCTGTCGTAACCGAAGTACACGGGATAGCAGCCATCTCCGAATCCGCTCTGTATCATGGGAAGCCGGTATGAAGTCCCCGGTATCGTGAAATTGATCCAGTCGCCCCCTTCTCTCTGGAACCGGGGCGCTGCTTCATAGCTCTTTGCAAATATATCTGCAAAGAAATCATCATATATATTTCCTTCCGGATTCTTTTCATACCAGTCACTTTCAAATTTGCAATAAGCGTCCCTTACTTTGACATCTGCCACGGTCGCCAGCCCTGCATCGACAGCGAATCCGATATAATCAAAATTTTTCCAATCAGACAAATCTTCTGTACCGGTCAGCGCCAATTCATAGTAAGCCGCTTCTTCCTCAGCGAAACGGATCCGTGTGGCAATGTAGCGGAAATTTCCTTCTTCCATTTCTGCCGCCAGTGTTTCCAGCATAAACGTTCCGACAGGAACTTTCTCCCTGTACGGCACAGTGTTTTTATCCAGATACACAAGAGGGTCGCATACAATGATCTTCCCTGTAGGGAAAGTTACGGTTCCCATGGAAAATAAAAACAGTTTCTTACCCTGAAACTCACTTTTTGCAAACAACTCTTCATAATCGACAGCAGGCGCCAGCATTCCTTCCTTCTTTAATTTTTCATATGCTTTTACCCATTTTTCTTCATCCGACATCCCTATCCCGCCTTTCCGATATCATCTTTATTATATGATTTAATTCTATCATTCTCTTTTCTCGAATGTCCACGCCCGCAAAAAAGAGCCTCCCGAAGGAGACCCTTTTCATCAAAAGTAAGAACTATCCCTTAAAATATTTCACGCCTGCTTCCAGCAAAGGCTGGAATTTATTGCCGTAAATATTTTTCGCGATATTCGCGCCGTTTCTTTCCGTATGCCCCATCTTTCCCAGAACTCTGCCGTCAGGACTGGTAATGCCCTCAACGGACCAATTTGACCCGTTCAGGTTGTACCGGCTGTCATAAGTCGGGTGGCCTTCACTGTCTGTATAAAGTGTTGCTACCTGTCCATTGGCAATAAGCGCTCTGATCTGTTCATCAGACGCAATGAAGCGCCCTTCCCCATGGCTTACGGGAATACTGTGCAGATCCCCCGGACGGCACAAAGACAGCCATGGAGATTTTGTAGAAACCACTTTTGTCGTTACATAATGGGACAGATGGCGTCCGATGGTATTGAATGTCAGCGTTGGAGCCTCTTCTGTCAACGGCTTAAATTCACCGTACGGAACGAGCCCCAGTTTGATCAAAGCCTGGAATCCGTTGCAGATACCGAGAACCAATCCGTCTCTTATATGGAGAAGCTCTTCCATAGCCTCCATGAGTTTTGCGTTGCGGAATACGGCCGCAATAAACTTGCCGCTTCCATCCGGTTCATCCCCCGCGGAAAAGCCGCCGGGAAACATGACAATCTGTGATCTGGAAATACGTCTTGCCATTTCCTCCACGGATTCTTTCAGTTCCGCCGCGTCTCTGTTCCTCATAATGAAGATATCCGTATCAGCGCCTGCCCGTTCAAAGGCTCTCGCGCTGTCCACTTCGCAGTTGGTACCCGGCATCGTGGGAATAAATACTTTCGGTCTTGTAATGGCGGTTTTCACGGCAAAGCGGAATTTCGGTTCCGTTTCGGCAATGACCGGAATAGTTCCCGTAAGATTTTCCGCACGCCTTGGGAAAATAGGATCCAAAGTCTTCTCATAAGCACGAAGAAGGTCTTCCAGAGAGATTTCCGTATCCGCCACTTTCATCATATCTCCGCCGATCGTGCCAAGGATTCTTGTATGCGGCTGCTTTGCGTACTCTTCCGCCAGTTCCGGCGCAGTTTCCACAATGATCGCTCCATAGAAGTTCCCAAAATACTTCGGCAGAGGTAAAGTCCCCGTCGTGAAGTCCACGCCCAGCTTATTGCCGAAAGCCATCTTTGCTGCAGTCACAGCAACACCGCCATGTCCTACCGCTTTCATGGCTGCAATATTTCCTTTCTTCACTTCCTGATACAGGAAATCAGCATGCAGTTTGAATACGTCAAGGTTCGGCATTCCCGTCTCATCTTTGGGCATTCCGAAAAGCATGAGGATATTTCCTTCCTGTTTTAACTCCTGGCTAACCGCTTCAGAAGCCTTTCCGGGAGCAACGGCAAAGGAAACAAGCGTCGGCGGTACATGGAGATTATTAAACGTACCGCTCATGGAATCTTTGCCCCCGATGGCACCGAGACCGAGAGCCGCCTGCATATGAAATGCACCAAGAAGAGCAGCAACCGGTTTTCCCCAGCTTGTCCTGTCTGTCAGTTTTTCAAAATATTCCTGGAGCGTGAGGTATGCTCTGCGCCAATCCGCTCCCATCGCCACGAGGCGTGTCACGGAAAGAAGAACCGCATATACGGCGCCATGGAAAGGGCTCCATTCCGCCAGATCCGGATCAAAGCCGTGCGCCATGAAGCTTGCGCTGTCCGTCTGGCCCCGTCGTACAGGAAATTTAGCCGCCATTCCGTCAGCGGGCGTCTTCTGGTACCTGCCTCCAAAAGGCATAAGAACCGTCCCCGCTCCGACAGTAGAATCAAAACGTTCCACAAGTCCCTGCTGGGACGCATTATTCAGGTCACCCATGGCTTCTAACCACATCGCACGGATATCTTTGATTTCAGGACGGACAAAAAAGCCTTCTTCATCCGGTTGGGTAATATATACATCTTTTCTTTGGGACGCCCCGTTTGTATTAAGGAAGGCACGGGAAATATCGACGATCTTATCGCCCCGCCAGGTCATTACAAGACGCCCCGTATCATTCACATCGGCAATGACTGTCGCTTCCAGATTTTCTTCCGCCGCATAGGAAATAAAACGATCGGCGTCTTCTTTCCTGACAACCACCGCCATCCTTTCCTGCGATTCGGAAATCGCCAGTTCCGTACCGTCAAGGCCTTCATATTTCTTCGGCACGCTGTCCAAGTTGATGGAAAGACCGTCTGTCAGTTCTCCTACCGCCACGGATACGCCGCCCGCGCCAAAGTCATTGCACCGCTTGATCAGACGGGTCACTTCGCCGCGGCGGAAAAGGCACTGGATTTTTCTCTCCGTCAGCGGATTGCCTTTCTGCACTTCCGCGCCGCAGGTTTCGATAGATTCCGTATTCAGTTCTTTGGATGAGCCTGTCGCGCCGCCCATACCGTCACGGCCTGTCCGTCCGCCCACGAGGATAACCACATCCCCCGCCTGCGGCCGTTCACGAATGACACGGCTTTCCGGAGCCGCTGCTATAACAGCGCCGATTTCCATGCGTTTTGCCATGAATCCGAGGTGATAATATTCTTTCACTTCCCCTGTAGCAAGGCCAATCTGGTTCCCGTAAGAGCTATACCCTTTCGCCGCTTCCACAACGATTTTCTTCTGCGGTAATTTGCCCGTAAGCGTTTCGGAAAGCGGTGTGTGCGGATCCGCAGCGCCGGTGACACGCATCGCCTGGTATACATAAGAACGTCCAGACAGCGGGTCTCTGATGCAGCCGCCGAGACAGGTCGCCGCACCGCCGAAAGGTTCGATTTCCGTAGGATGGTTATGCGTTTCATTCTTAAAGAGAAGGAGCCAGTCTTCTTCTCCATCGACAGTGTCAATCGTCACTTTGATTGTGCACGCATTGATTTCTTCGGAAGAGTCCAGATTTTTCAGGCGGCCTTCTTTGCGAAGCGCCTTCACGGCCACCGTCGCCATATCCATGAGTGTCACAGGACGGTCGGTCTTTTCCCCGTACACGCAAAGACGGCTATCTGCGTACTCATTCCATGCCTCTTTGATCGGTTTGGTGAAAATGCCGTCTTCAATTCCTACTTCGGTAAGTTCCGTGGAAAACGTGGTATGACGGCAGTGATCGGACCAGTAAGTGTCAAGTACACGAATCTCAGTGACTGTCGGATCGCGCTTTTCTTCCGTCCTGAAATATTCACGAATCATAGCCAGATCATCATGGCTCATGGCAAGTCCCATGTCTTTAATCAGTCTGTCGATCCCGTCATCATCCAATTTACGGACACCCTCTACAACCGCTACAGGCTTCGGCTCTTCAACCGGCAGATCCAGGGTTTCCGCTTCTTCCAGAGATGCTTCTCTTGATTCCACAGGATTTACAAGAAATTTCAAAATTTTTTCCCGATCTCCGTCTGTAAAATCACCATGGAAAACATACACCAGAGCACACCGTACACGGGCACCGTCACGGCCTGTAACAATAGCAAGGCACTGCTCTGCCGAGTCCGCCCGCTGATCATACTGGCCGGGAAGGAATTCCACGGCGATCACCATATCCCCTTTCGGTAATTCCGCCTGCACGGAGTCTACCGGCGGTTCGGAGAAAACGGTCGCCACCGCCTTTTCATAATCGTCACCACTCAGATGATCCACATCATAACGGTGGTAAATGGCCGTTTCATGAATCCTTTCACCAAGAATTTCTTTCAGCTGGGCAGTCAGACTTTCTTCTCCCTGACGGAAGTTTTCTTTCTTTCTCACGTAAAGCCGTCTAATGTCAGACAAAGTGCACACCTTCTCTTTCATATATTTTCCAAATGACAGAACGGAAATAAATGGAACAAACCTGTTTATACACACTTATATTACCACAAAGCTTTCCCCGCCGTCCTCATGTTTCCCCGCATGCGCCTTTTATTTCCGCAGAGACATATTTCTCTGCTGCACCTAAAGGAAAAGATAGCTCTGTCCAACAAAAAAGCACCCGCCGGGGATAGCGGATACCTTTGCATGTCTTATTGCGGGAAGTATTTCATCTCTACACGGAAATGAGATAATAAAGAGCAGTATACAGGCAGCTTTACCCTTTCTTTCCATGCCGATACCGCTTTACCGCCTCAGTGAAATTCATTCAAAAAACGTATCCCCTGTTTTTTATACATGGAAAAACCAATCCCATCCATCCGTCATCCGGCAGGGAATCCCCCTGGACTCCATCAATTGAAAAAACTCTTTCAATTTTTCCTCGGCACTTTCATAATTATAATACTTAAATCCCTCTCCCCAGATTATCATGCCTGTCTTCCTGCCGTTTTTTCGATACAGACGAATAAAGTACTTGGCGCCCCCACTCAGCGGGCGGCGGTATAGTAGTACTTTCCTTGCTTCCACCCGTTCTATATCGGACAGGGGACAAGAAGTTTCAAACACATTATGGATATACAGTATCTCATTTTCTATATGATAAGCGGTAAACGCTGTCCCCTGCCAGATATGGCGGAGCAGACGCCAGCCGTAAAAGGCAAGTACAAACAAGATGCCAAGAAAAAATACACTCTCTGCAAAGATGACAAATCCCACAAGCCACAAAAAAGGATCCATGATGTCCCTTTCCTTTCTCAAATCCGTTCTGATACCGGTATCCCATTCCGGCTACGTTCTTTTGCAGAAAATATATCCTCCGCTTGCGGGGCTGATTTCTTTTCCTGATCTGTTTATCCAAGAAAATCCCTGACCCCTGCTGCATAAAATGAAGTTTTCCATATCCAACTTATACTATGTCTTGTTTTTCACATGTTCCCATGCTGTATGAAGAAAACTCCGCAAAAAAATCTTTTTCACTACCAAATGCAGAATAAAGAACATAGCCGGAAGCGACAGGGATGAAGCAAACAGTCTGACTCCATAACCGCTATACAAATCGGGCATCTCTGCCGCAGAATCCACAATATATCGCAGCAAAGGGAAATACACTTCCACAAACCATTTCCACGCCGCAGGAAGGGCAAGCAGCAGAATCCCCGCCAGCAGGATCAATACAACAAGAACAAGTATCCTGATCTTCCATACTACTTCATCATAAATACGCGCTTTTTCTCCTTCTGTAAGCTCCTGCAATTCCGGCATGATCTGTTCCCACTGGCGAAATGTTTTTTCCCGCCCTGTTCCCAGATGAACCAGATTCCGCGACTGCCTGCGCCGCACCCACAGCCCCAGAAAGAGACTCATTACCCCCAGAAGAAAAGGCAGCCCCGCATAAAGCAGAAGATAACCGGGAGGAAATGATACCTCTACCGCAGATAGCACGACCAGTTCCATCACCGGCAAGATGATGAGCAGTATCCCCATGAGCAGAAAAGGAAGCATGAAATAGTTGGAATACGTCTGCCTCGTAAGACGCCACCCTTTCCCATACCCCATTGGCTCCGGAGACCGGATTCCATGGTCTTCCGCCATCTGCACACGAACGATATATTCCGTTCCAAAAAGGCCCTTTCCCGTTACACATTGGTATTTTGAATCAATATGATCAACAAACAGCCGCTGGCGCCATGCATCCGCCACATAAGGCCCGCTTTCCTTAAACCAGAAAAAATGTGTATTTGCCCAACGGTTGCGATATCCGGCAGATAACCGCCGTGTCTGGTAATCACGGAGTGTAAAAATTCTGCTTTCTTTCCCATGGATACAAAACGGATCCAGCCAATGGAGAAGGATATCACGCATGCAGAACACGGAAAGGAAAGCACACACGGCCATCAGCCATAATGATTCCGTGTTAAGCAGGAAGCGGCAGAAAAGTACAACCGGAACTGCCAGCAGTATACTGGCGAAAAACAGCTTCCTCCGATCATATTCCAGATCTGTAGAAAAAAATGACGTAACATACCGCGGGGCAACTTTACGGCCAAAATACGGTCCATGGCTGGCCATGTTCAATACGCCCAGCAGACAGATGATGCCTCCCGCAGTGCCTGCTCCCGTATCCATGGCAATGACAGTACCGCCTATTATAAAAGAGATGACAGAAAAGATCTTCCCGCCCGGCCCTTCGATGACATACCGGCAGGTAAGACAGAAAAAGCAAAAATACATAGTCAGCACAAGCCAGGATGTCATAGGCATACAATCTCTCAATGCAGCCATCATAAGACAGCCCCCTTTGTCCTATATTCTATAAAAACCATCATAACTTCTATATCATATGATATGCGCCGGCCTCCGTCAAAGATGCGGGAAAGTTTTCAAAGAAAGCAGGTGTATACGAAGCGAATGGGAATGGAGAATCCCATAACGCCACAGTCCGTAATCCGTCTTCCGCTTTCCTTAAACCGTACTTGTTCCGGTTATCATAAAAAAACCGGCCCCTTTACGGAAGCCGATTCTTTGCATGTTCTTCAATTATCCGAGAAAACCTCTCGTATTCTGCGCTTCTACCACACGCTGGAGCGCAAGCATATACGCGGCAAGACGATAAGTGACTTTATATTTTTCTTTCAGTGCCAGTACATCTTCATAGCCCTGGCGCATTTTAATTTTCAGCCGTTCATTGTATTCGTCTTCTGTCCAGTAGTAACCGGTGCGGTTCTGTACCCATTCAAAGTAAGAACCGACCACACCGCCTACATTGGACATGACATCAGGCAGCACTTCGATGCCTTTCTTTTCAAAACAGATATCCGCTTCTTCGGTGGTCGGGCCGTTAGCGCCTTCCAGTACCAGTTTTGCTTTCACCAGTTCCATTGTCTTTTCATTAAGCTGGTTTTCCATCGCCGCCATAAAGAGCACATCCACATCCTGAGAGAAAAGATCCATATCCGGAATGATGGTTGCCCCCGCTTCGGTATAGCCTTTCAGGGATCTGCCGTGGGAATTTGCGTATACATACATCGCTTCGATATCAAGACCGTTCGGGTTGTACCAGGTACCGTTAATATCGCCGACACAGACCACTTTCACCCCCTGCCGGTGGATCAGGAGGGACCCGACAGAACCTACATTGCCGAATCCCTGTACGGCCATGGTGAGTCCGTCCATTTTTTTATGATTCTTTTCGCACCAGGTTTCCAGTGTAAAGAGAAGTCCTCGTCCGGTCGCTTCATTTCTGCCGAGAGAGCCGCCAGTCGCCAGCGGTTTGCCGGTAACGACCCCCGGTTCCCATTTACCCGAAAGGGCGGCGTATTCATCAGCAATCCATGCCATGATCTGACCGTTTGTGTTTACATCAGGCGCCGGCACATCTTTGTCAGGTCCGATAATCGGGAAAATTTTACGCACATAGCCGCGTGCCAGACGCTGGAGTTCGCGTTGGGACAGTTTATGGGGATCTACCTTGATACCGCCTTTAGCGCCGCCGTAAGGAATATTTCCGATCGCGTTCTTTATGGTCATCCATGCGGCAAGAGCTTTTACTTCATTCTCGTCAGAAGCGGGATGGAAGCGGATACCGCCTTTTGCCGCGCCGCGGGCTGTATTGTGCTGTACCCGGTACCCCGAAAACACTTCCACATGGCCGTCATCCATGGTAATCGGAATGCTCACGGTCAGTTCCCTTTCCGGATAACGCACAAATTCATAGTCATTCTTTTTGTAACCTAAAACTTCGGCTGCCTTGTCCAAAACATGGAGCATATTTTCATAAGGATTGTAGTTTGCCATTTCATCACCTCAAAGATAAAAATAAAATGAACATCTTAGATAAATATACCACTTTGCTTTCAGGATTACACTTAAATTGTCACATTATACCTTATTTGTATAATATAAATGTTTATGATGACAGAAAGTCAATCAGACATTCCCGCATGGGTTTCATGAGCCGAGCCGAACCCGCCAGCAGGGAATGCCATCCTCCGTCTCTACCCGTTCTAGTCCTTCGAAAAAATAATGATCGCCCAAATCTTTCCCTGCCAGCTGGTTGTGCACTTTCATCAAAAGCTCCCCGCTCGTGAAACAGCTTCCGTTATTTGCGGACAGCAGGGCTTCTATATCCGTCTGAAACAGGCCGTCTATCCGATTCTCCTTATCCAAATCAGATTCATCGACCACCTTTTCATTGGCAAGCAGTTCTTCTCTCCCTGAAAGGAACGCTTCATAGACAATATAGACTTTTCCCGCTTTCACAGCGGTTTCCTCCGGTTTCCAATTTTTACGGTTGTCTTCCATATAACTTTTCAAATCTTCAGAAAAAGTGTCTACTGATGTATATGTTTTTTCATCAAAGTCCCAATAAATGTGATTCAGCATTTCCTCCCCCTTTTCGCGAAGGTTCCGAAGGAATGTGCCCGCTCCATCCTGTCCGCCTGCAGGCGTATGAGCCGGATCCCCGCCACTCCTCTTATCCGGTGTATCTTTAAGTGTGTACAGCTTTTCCCAGCCGGAGGTATCGGGAATGATATTCCGGTTCCTGTAATTTTGCAGCGCATACAGTACCTGCTCCCCAGTCTGCCTCTCTTTTCCGTAAATGACGCTTCCACCTTCTTCCGCCTTGCTGATTTCCAGAGTAAACAGATTCCCCTCATCATGAGCGGTCTGCATGAAAAGGCTGCCCATGACGGGCGCAGGCGGTGTCAGGATCAGATACTGCACATCATCTTTTTGCAGAAGCTCCATTGTTTTTTTGATGTCTTCCGAGGCAAACTGCACAGTTGTATTCACATCCGTTTCCAGGCGCCACCGTTGTGATAATTTCCCCGCTTCCCTTCTCAACAGCGGCTTCTTCAGAAAATAAACGACGGCAAGCACCGGAATCACGATCGGCAAAACAAGGGGAAGCACATAAGGAAGGTTCATAACAGCCGCACCTTGCCGCTTTGCCATGGAATGCACGTTTTTATGAATCTCATTCACTTTATCCGCGCTGTGGTTCAACACATCAAAAAACGCCGGATCTTCCAGCGAAAGGAAAGAAAGACAGCAAAGGGCGGCACCTGCCAGAATCCCTGTTAAAACCAATAATTGGAAAGTAACACGCCGGCATATCTCTTCTTTTTCCTGCTGCGTCAGGCACTCCATTTCCGGTATACCCCGGCTCCATTTTTCAGCCCGTTCTTCTTTTGTCATTCAGCACCTCTTTTTCATAAACAGGATAAACCATTTATTTTCATCACTTTAAGTATACCCTATCAGCAAAACAAAAACTCCCCCTGAGGAGAGTTATGAAATCAAATCATCCGATCAGACTGCGCGCTGCAATGACCGTAATCAGAAGCGGCAGGACAATTTGAAAATACGGTTTCAGCCAGCGGGGAATCTTCATGCCGTCGCCGGTATTCACTTCTTTCAGATAATGGTCGAATCCCCAGCCGTATTTTGACACGCAGAAGAGGGCAAAAATCAGGGAACCGATGGGAAGCACAAGATTACTTACAATGAAATCTTCTGTATCAAGGATCCCTTTTGATCCCAAAATCTGTACATCAGACCACATATTAAATCCGAGAACACAGGGGATACTGCCGAAAAATACAAGCGGTAAAAGGATATAAACAGCCTTTTTGCGGCCCCATCCGAAGTTATCCATACAGTTGCCGATAAGTACTTCAAATACAGCAGTCACCGTGGAAAAACTGGCAAAGGTCATAAAAACAAAGAACAATCCGCCCCAGATCTGCCCCATAGACATATTAATAAAAATATTCGGAAGCGTAACGAAAATCAGGGACGGCCCCTGATCCGGTTCCACACCGTACGCAAAGCACGCCGGGAAAATAATAAGGCCGGCAAGAAGCGCCACGAAGGTATCAAGCGCCGTAATTCGTACCGCTTCTCCGCCAAGACTATTCTTCTTATCCATGTAACTCGCAAATATTTCCATGGAACCCTGGCCGACAGACAAAGTGAAAAATGCCTGATTCATAGCGGCTGCCGCCACATTACCGAGACCGGCCTCAACTGCCCGCCCCCAGTCGGGAAGCAGGTAAAACGCAATCCCTTTTTCACCGCCGGGAATCATGACGCTGTTCACTGCCAAAAGGATAATCAGCCCCAAAAGTCCGAGCATCATGAACTTTGTCACTTTTTCGAGACTGCCCTGCACACCGCCCGCACAAACCGCAAACCCTACAAGTACAGTAAGTCCCATAAAAAACATGAGTTCCATCGGACTGGAAACCATCTGTCCAAAAATATCCGCTACCCTGCCGGGCGATGCTTCCACAAAGGAACCGCTCAGGAATTTCCAGAAATAATCAACCATCCATCCGGAAATGGTGGTGTAATAAACCATAAGGATATAGCTGCCGATGAGACACACCCATCCGTGCAGATGCCAGTACGTTCCTTTCGGTTCCAACGTTTCAAAACCGCGGAGCACGCTTTTGCGGCTCGAACGGCCGACAGCCAGTTCCATCGTAACCACCGGAATCCCGAGAAGGATTAAAAACGCCAGATAAAACAGTACAAAAACAGCACCGCCATATTCTCCGGTAATATATGGAAACTTCCACACATTCCCGATACCGATGGCACAGCCCGCACTGACCAGGATGAAACCGAGGCGGGATTTAAAACTGTCTCTTTCTTCCATACTTCTTTCCTCCAAAATGCTTTTCCATAACCGGCTTTATATTTCCCATCCTACATCAGTCCGCGGATTAAAATGACAAGGATCAGCACCGGCAGGACATATTGGAAGTACGGTTTCATGGCACCCGGCATTTTGATGCCTCTTCCTTTATTCACTTCCGCCAGGTAATGATCAAAGCCCCAGCCCCATTTGGTGACGCAGAATAAAAGGTAAACCAGCGCACCGCAGGGAAGAAGCAGGTTGCTTACTATGAAGTCTTCGCTGTCCAGCACGTCACGGCTGCCGATGAAATGCATGTCTGCAAGAACATTGTACCCAAGGACACAGGGAATGCTGCACAGGAAAATGATGATTAAATTGACAAGCACCGCTTTCTTACGGTTCCAGCCGAAATTATCAATGGAACAGGCGATAAGGTTTTCAAAGACCGCCGTCACCGTAGAAAAACTGGCAAAGGTCATGAAGACAAAAAACAAAGCGCCCCATAACTGGCCGAGAGGCATATTTACAAAGATGTTCGGAAGAGTAATAAAAATGAGAGCAGGTCCCTGATCGGGCTGGACACCGTATGCAAAGCACGCGGGAAAAATAATGAGTCCCGAAATAAACGCCACGAAGGTATCAAGCGCGGTAATCCGCACCGCTTCTCCCGTCAGCGTAAACTCATCAGACATGTAGCTGCCGAAAATTTCAATGGCCGCGATACCGAGGGACAAGGTAAAGAATGCCTGATTCATGGCGGCTGCCGCCACATTACCGAGACCGGCCTCAACCGCCCGTCCCCAATCAGGAAGCAGGTAAAAGGCAAGGCCGGGGGCACCGCCGTCCAGCATAAGGCTGTTGCCTGCCAGAAGAACGATCAGCCCAAGAAGCCCCATCATCATAACTTTTGTCACCTGCTCTACGCCGCGCTGTACGCCGAACCCGCAGACAGCAAATCCGAGGAATACGGTCATCGCCATGAAGATGCCCATTTCCAGCGGGCTGCCGAGAAGGGACCCGAATACGGCACCTACAGCTTCTTTGGAAGCGCCGCTGAACGTGCCGTTGATAAACTTCCAGAAATATGCCAGCATCCATCCGGAAACAGTGGTGTAATACATCATAAGAAGATAACAGCCAAAGACGCAGAACCATCCATGAATATGCCAGAGGCTTCCTTGCGGTTCCAGTTTTTTATAGCCGAGTACCGCGCTCTGGCGGCTTCCTCGTCCTACTGCCAATTCCATTGTCATGACGGGAATCCCCATAAGCACTAAAAATGCCAGGTAAAACAGCACAAAAACAGCGCCGCCGTACTGACCGGCAATATAAGGGAACTTCCACACATTTCCGATGCCGATGGCACAACCTGCGCTGACCAGAAGAAATCCCATGCGGGACTTAAAACCGTCTCTCTCTCCCATAATCCTATACTCCGATAATACTGAAAACAAATTAAAAACATGTACCCGTTTATAATAACTCTATTCTTCCATTCTGCCAATACCCATTTTTTCTGTCCGAAGTGACATGAATTTTTTGCATCCCCTTATCCCTTTCCCTCCGGGAAAGCAAACCCGATCATTTTATGACAAAATTTTTGTTCCCATCAGGGAAATATGATTTCAGAAAAGGAACGTTTTCCGTTGTAAAGGTCTGCCCATCAAGATAAGACAAAAGATGCCCGCTTCCTTTTAAATGAAATGTGATTTTCCATGCATGAAGAAGCTGTCCCTTCTCACCATATCGGCGGTTTACTTCCTTGCTGCCGTACTTGTCATCTCCAATAAGCGGATGTCCGATATATGCCATCTGGCTGCGGATCTGGTGTGTCCGTCCGGTGAGAAGCGTACATTCCAGAAGAGACAAATTCTGACCTGTCTTCACGATGTGATAGGCTGTAACAGCAGACTTTGCCCCTTTTTGCGGAACATCAGACAAAAATACTTTTCCCTGTTTCGCGTCTTTAAATAAATAATGAGTGAGGTGTCCTTCCTTTTCCTTCGGAACCCCGGATACGATGCAGAGATAAACCTTCTCCAATTCCCGCTCTTTGATCATACGGTCAAGGATCTCTTTGCTTTCTTCATCTTTGGCAATTACCATGAGCCCGCTCGTATTAAAGTCAATACGGTGAACCATGTACGCGGACGGCTCTCCTTTGTCCGCCAGATATTCATTCACCTCACCAATAAGCGTCCGCGTTGTTTTTCCTGTACTGTCCATGCAGAGGAGTCCTGCTTTTTTATCGGCAATCAATATGTGCTCATCTTCATACACAATCGTGAAATCGCGCCTTTTTTCTTTCGGAAGGACATAGGAAACCACCCTGTCTCCTTCACAGAGCCGATACGTTCCGTCTTCCTTTTTCCCGTTTACTTTCAGCTTTTTCATACGGATCGCTTTCACCACCATACCATGGGGCCAGTGCTCCATTTCTTCCATGAAACGGTCAAGGCGTTTCCCCGCATGACGCCCCTCTATTCTGAATTCCTTCATGCAAACTCCCCTCCTGAAGAAATTACCAGTACTTTATAAATAATATGCCCAAGATCCAAAATATAATCATAATGGCGTTCCATCGCCACAAATGATTGTCAGATACATATCCTTCCGGTTTTATAAATTCTTCCTGAACTGACTCTTTTTCACAAGCCCGACTGTCTTTCTCCAACCGGAATAAAGTCCACGTATCCGTCTTCACCTCATATTCCAGCGCATATACTGCCCCGGCTTCCACGGTGACCGCCGGCAGTGTTTCCACCGCGTAATGAAACCAGATAGAATCATGGTACCCGGTTCGTACGGGCCAGTCCGCGCGGACCTCCATGCTGTGCATCCCCGGTCTCACATAGACCGCATATCTCCACGGCCATTGACAGAGGAACGTATCCGCTTTCTCTCCGTCCACTTTCAGGATTCGTACAGAAGAAGCACAGCCGAATCCCTGAAATGATTTTGTCCGTAGGCGGATGACCGCGCTATCCCTATGCCGCTCCGCCAGCCGGTTCCTCTGCCGGACCTTCCAGCGCCAATGTAAAAAAAGCACCAGCACGCTGACAGATATAAGGCACGTCATGAAAATAATCTGATATTGATCCGGATACATAACTTTGATTTCCTTTCCTCAGACAGGGAAACGGTGCCGGACGACACGCCTGTACATATCCATGAACAGGTATAGCCGCCTTTCCCCGGCTTCTTTTCCCGGCGCAGATCCGCCTTGTTCATCACAGGCCCCCAGTTTTTGTATATTCTTCCAGGTGGGAGCAGCTATACTTAGAAGAAACATTCCCAGCACAGGCAGCAGGATCCTATTTTCCGCCGCCATCCGTGCAAAACCGGATTTATTCATATCTGCCAGAAGTCTGCAAAAGAAATACATGCATCCGCTGATCAGAATAATATTCCACAAAACTGCCGCCCATTGATTCCATTTCTTCCTTTTATCTTCCGCCATGATTTCCTTTTGCCCTGCCAAAAGTCATCTCTCCTCAAACCCATGCAGCAAGTCCAAAATCTGCCTGTCCGCCGCTTTTAACCACGCCGCGGAAGATACAGCCTCTCGTCCATACGCTGCCATAAAGAAACCGAACAAAAAAGAATGATAGAAAGACTTCCAATCCCCCAGCACCCGGTCGGCAGCGTCCAGCAGGCGCTGTGTCCCTTCCGCTCTATCTCCTGTCTTTCTTGTGTACAGAAGTACCATTCCTGTAAATACATCAAATCCGAAAGGGGTGAAATCTTTTCCAAAATACCGGGCAAATGTTTTGTACTTCCCCTGCTCCTCTTCCAGACACCGGTCATAAGAAGCGGCATAGGTTCCTCCGTTTTCTCCCAATACCAGCGGTGCCGCCAGTGTATCAAGGCAGCCCTTCCCGTCTGCGTCACAGAGAAACTTTTTTTCATCCTCTTCCATGTACGTATTCAGCAAAAGGAAAATCATATTTTCCAGAACTTCCCTTTCTTCTCCGCAAACCGCCATGGAAGAAATCTCATTCCGGAAATCTTTCAGCACCTGCTCTGCCGTTTTCAGAAGTTCTTCATCCTGCCGGCGGTGAAGCCATTTCAGAAAAATCATTTCTTTCCTTTCTATTTTTATCAAGAGTTCTCGAATTCCGCATTTCCATATCACTCCAATTATATATCACCGACATAAAAATAAAAAACAGCCTGCCCGAAGCAAACTGTTTCACTTGAATCCCGTTGGATCATCATACCATAGTCCTGATCCCCACAGCAGCATCATTTCCCGCCGGTATGTTTTTCTTCCGGAAGGATGCGGAGCCGCTTCCCGCAGTAGGGGCAGCAGTCCTCCACCGCACCCGGAAGCAGATGGAACCGTTCGTTTCCGATGTTCTGACTGATTTCCACCTTGTACGGCAGTTCCCTATGGCAGAAAGGACAGGTCCAGTATTTCAGAAGCACATGATCCATGGAATGGAAAACGGTATTTTCCACATACCCATATCCACAAAAAGACAACCCGAAAAACAGAGAGGTCAGAATCTGGTCCATACCGCGCCCCAGCCATTCCCGGGACGATACGCCCAAAACAGCTTGGCACAGCGCATCCCATATGAGGAACAGAAATGTGCCCCCTATGATCCCCGACAGGCACATGCCCAACACATGATTCCTGTGATTTCGCATAATTTTATCATACGCCCGGCTGATAAAGGGATTCTCCAGAATCTTTGGTTCTGTAGTTCCCCTGTTGATCCGGTTCCGGTTCTCTTTTATTCTCTCGAACAACCGCCTGTACCAGGGCTCCATTTTTCTGATTTTCCTATTTCTCCGCATCGCCTGCGCTCCATCATATTGATCCGATTTCCGTCACTTTACAGGAAAATCGGATCATTCGTCTCAGCCTGATTTCTTTACCAGACGGTACATATTCAAATATAATTCCTGCGCATTTTCCTGTGTGTCTTTCACATCGGATGCAGCGGGCACGGGATTTCCGTTCAGATCATACGACGCCACATTCTGATCCAGCAGGCGGTATCGAATTTCACTGCCCAACTGATCCGCCCCCACCGCCAGCTCTGATTCCACAATCGCTTTTACGATGCGGCCGTTGCCCAGAGCGGGATAATCAAGAGGTTCCGCATAAACCTCAGTGTATACCTTTCCGCGGATAACAGGAAGCGTTCCCGCGGGAGCATAATCCTGTTCCACCGTTTCCGTATCCGCATAGATACGCTTCGTGCCGTCCATGTATACCACAGCATACCGATCATAATCATTAAATAATTTATCCGATTTCACAAAAGCGGCGGACGCCGCCCCCGGAAGCAGGACAGCGCCTGCCAGTAAAAAAGAAATGATTTTTTTCATCGCTTTCCCTCTCTCAATACTTACTTTTTTCCGACACGGACAAAGCCGCCGCCAAACCGGGTCGCATGAAGCCATTTTTCCAAATCAAAAGGATACTCTTTCCCTTCATCCCAAAGAGTGCAGATCGTTCTGCCTCCGGCTTCTTCCATTCTTACAAGAATCATCCAGTGCCAGTGATAAGGAATCGGCTCTCCCCCGCTGTGGAGATTTAAAAATCCGACAGGCCAATCTCCTGCAAGACCCTCTTGAATAAATTTTTTTACTTTTACAAAAGACGGTGCCAGCATACGGACAGGAGGGATGGAAATCATTTCCGCTTCTGCAGAAAGGTTTTTATCACTGAAATAATGATTCAATCCTTCCATAAGCCATCTTGTCTTGTACAGACCGTGAAGATGAGGTGTTGCATACGGCCATATTTCAAGCATCTGTTCCACAGCGCCGTCTTTCGTAGTGATTTCCTTATCTTTTAGTTTCCTTCGCGTATAAGCGGCCATCATGGAGCCCACCGTCGGTCCGCAGCCTGAGAGCTGCTGACGTTTCTCGGGATACCAGTCCTGGTCATATCCTTTATGCGCACTTCCGTCCGCTGTCACCGTAATCCACTCAGGATGACAAATTTCTGTCATACTTTCCTCTTTCCTGCTAAAACTGCATTGTCATTCATTGCGTAAGGGAAATCCCCTTATCCCGGTTTCCCCTATTATACCATTGCAAAAACACCTTCTTATCCCCGTTTCGGCATATGCCCTTCCAGCAGTTTCCGCACAGCGTACCCTGCCATCATCATACCAGATACCGGAGGAACAAAAGATACGGATCCCGGTGCGTGATCTTCGCCGACTATTTTACAGGGAATTTCTTTGGAGCATACCACGGGCAGATGGCGGATTCTCTTTTCTTTCAGTACCTTCCTTATCTTTCTCGCCAGATGGCATACCGATGTTTTATAAATGTCTGTGATTTCAAGCATTTCAGGATGAAGGCGGTTGCCTGTCCCCATGGAAGAAATCACCGGGATATGAAGCCTGTCGCACTCACAGATAATCGAAATCTTTGCGGGCACGTCATCAATAGCATCAATAATAAAATCGGCATGGAGATTTTCAATAAATGACGTATCATCAGGGCGATAGTACGCAGGCAGTACCTTTACATCACAATGGGGATTCACCCGAAGCGCCCGCTCTGCCATGACCTCCGCCTTCAAGCGGCCGAGTGTGCTTACATCCGCCACAAGCTGCCGATTTACATTGGAAATATCCACACTGTCCTTATCAATAAAAATCAAATGCCCTACACCTGCACGAACGAGTGCTTCCGCCGCATATGAACCCACGCCGCCGAGTCCGAAGACCGCCGCCGTTTTCCGCGACAGCAGTTCCACCCCATCTTCGCCGATTATCTGCGCCGTCCGTTGAAATACAGGATTCATACTATTTCTCCGGAATAATTTCAATCCAGTAATGATCCGGATCGGAAATAAAATAAATGCCCATGGATGGATTTTCATAACAGATACAGCCCATTTCCTTATGGAGCGCATGCGCAGCTTCCATGTCCTCTACAGCCAGCGCCAGATGAAATTCATTTTCCCCCAGATTATACGGTTCTTTTCTGTCGCGCAGCCAGGTGAGTTCCAAAGTGTGTCCTGTCACGCCGTCACTCAGATAAACGAGTGTAAAAGAGCCGTCATCGGCAATTTTTTCTCGAACAGGCTTTAACCCCAGCGCCTTTTCATAAAAAGAAATGCTCCTATCCAGATCAAGGACATTGAAATTGTTGTGGTTAAAAGTAAATTTCATAAATCCTCCATTTGTCTATATCGAAAATATTCATATGAAAAGTATATCATAATTTCTTTATCCTAAACAGCGAAAATCATACGTTTCCATACCGCCATTTTTCAAAATATGCTATATTAAATAAGATATATTGTAATAACACACTGATTACCATGTAACCGGCACAGAAAGGCGGAATTGAATGAATATCATTGACGAATTGGAATGGCGCGGCGCAATTAATCAACAGACAGATGCAGAAGGGCTATACAAACTGGTGGATGAAAAATCCATTTCTTTATATTGTGGTATCGATCCTACGGGAGACAGCATGCATATCGGCCACCTGATCCCTTTCATGATTTTGAAACGGTTCCAGCTCGCCGGCCACCATCCCGTCATCCTTATCGGCGGAGGCACGGGTGCGATCGGCGATCCCAGCGGACGCACCACAGAGCGTGTCCTCCAGACCGCGGACCAAGTAAAGCATAATGCGGATTCTCTCACGGAGCAGATGAAGAAACTTTTCGGTGAAGACGGATCCTTCACCATGATGAATAATTATGACTGGCTCTCCAAAATCAGTCTGCTCGACTTCCTCCGGGACTACGGAAAACTTTTTAATATCAATACCATGCTGGCAAAAGACGTGGTCGCCTCCCGTCTGGAAACGGGCATTTCTTTCACGGAATTCTCCTACCAGATTCTCCAGTCCATCGACTATAAAATGCTTTATGAAAAATGCGGCGTCCAGCTGCAAATCGGCGGTGCCGACCAGTGGGGCAATATCACAAACGGCATTGAACTCATCAGAAAAACTAATGAAATCCACGAAGCCTTCGGTCTGACCATCCCCCTCATGCTCAAAGCAGACGGCACAAAATTCGGCAAGACTGCCGGCGGCGCCGTGTGGCTTGACCCGAAAAAGACCTCGCCCTACGAATTCTACCAGTTCTGGTTCAACCAGGACGATAGGGATGTCGTCAAGTACCTGAAATATTTCACTTTCCTTACAAAAGAAGAAATCGACACCCTTGATAAAGAGGTGCAGGCACATCCGGAAAACCGCACCGCCCAGAAACGTCTGGCGGAAGAAGTCACCCGCTTCGTTCATGGAGAAGCAGGACTGGCACAGGCTCTTAAAGTCACCGCCGCCCTTTTCTCCGGTGATATTGCCGAACTGACAGGTGAAGAAATCGAAGGCGCTTTCCGAAACACCAAAGGCGGTGAAGTGGCTTTTGCCCCCGTCAATATTGTGGATGCCCTCGTGGAAGCAGGCGTGGAAAAATCCAAACGCCAGGCAAGAGAAGATATCACCAACGGCGCTGTCCGCGTAAACGGTGTGCAGATCAAAGATACGGAAGCGTCCATCTCCGCCCATCCGAATACGAACGGCCGATTCATCATCATCCGCAAAGGTAAGAAAAATTATTTCTCCATCGCAATCAAAGAATAAAAACGGCTGCTGTCCGGCAGATTACAGCAAATAGAAAAAATAAATTCACAGTATGCAAAAAGGAAGACTTGTTGTCAATAAAGACACCATCTCTTCCTTTTCCCGTTACTGGGGCAATAGTATCCCCAGCGTCGCAATAAAAATAAATCACCCCCGATACAGCCGCCACCTATGTGAATTTTTCTAAACACCCACAACAAAGTAGGAACAGCACATGCCACGAAATAAATTAATATGTATCCATCCACTTATCCCATCTCAAAAGCCGCCGTGCTCCCCGTCTGTGTTTTCGTCACGCGCAATTTAGCGGGAATACGTTCTTCCAGTCCTCCCACATGGGAGATCAGTCCGATCAGACGGTTCTGCCCTTTCAATTCCTGCAGTGTCTTCATGGCAAGATCAAGGGACTCGGAATCCAGACTGCCGAAACCTTCATCAATAAACATCGCATCCAAATGGACCCCGCCGGCATATTCCTGCACCACATCCGCCAAGCCCAGAGCCAAAGAAAGGGAAGCAAGAAAGGTTTCCCCGCCGGAAAGAGTGGCCGCCGGTCTTGCCCTGCCCGTATTGCCGTCAAAGACTTCCAGATCGAGCCCCGCTTTCTTTCTCCCATCAGATCGCTCTCCCCGCTTGCGGAGAAGCTCATAGCGGTTCCCGCTCATTTCCATCAGGCGAAGATTCGCTTTTTCCGTTACAGCATCAAGAAGCGCCCCCAGAACGAACCGCTCCAAATTGATGCCCGTTTCTTTTCCCTGGGCAATTTCCCAAAGATGCGCCACCAAGCTGTACTTTTCACTGATTTCTTTTTGCGTTTCTTTCAGTTGGTAAAGTTTTTTCAAAGTTTCTTTCTGTTTCTTTAATTCCGTTTCCTTCTCTGCTTTTTCCGCGGCGAACCCTTTCATACTTTCCAGCAGTTTCATCCGTTTTTCATTCCAGTCATTCATATCCGGCTTTGTTTTGCCTGCTGTCTTCTCCTTTTCCCCTTTAATTTTTTCTTCTTCCGCATGGACACTCTGATCGTAAATCTTTAAATCATTTTCATATGCTTCCAGCCGGGGAACTTCTTTCATGTACCGGCTGCACTCAAACCAGTCGGCAAATCCCGCTTCCGCCACTTTTATTTTCAAGATGCAGTTTTTCTCTTCCGACACTTTTAAAAATTCTCCCGCCTGTTTTTCTAAGAGTTCTTTCTGCTCTTTCAGCGCCTGATAAATGGTCTCCGCGTTTTTTTGCTTTTCTTCCGCCTGCTCCAGTGATTTTTCAAAGGATGAAATACGTGTTTCCAGAGCTTTGATTTCTTTTTCCAGAGCAAGCGAATCTCTGTATGCTGCAGGCAGATTCTTTTCCAATTCGGACAGGACGGTCATTGCTTTATCAGCGGATTCCTTTGCCGCTGCCAGCTCCTTTGCCTGATATGCCTCCGCTTCATGGCGGATTTTTTTCTCCGCGTCTTCCGACAGGTGCATCTGCCGTTCCGCGTCCTTCACATCCTTTTCCGTTATCCTGTCCTCTCCCGCCGCGGCAGGTGCAGGATGGGAAAGCGATCCGCATACGGGGCAGGGCTGTCCGTCTGTCAGTTTCTCCGCCAGTACAAAAGCTTGTCCTTCCATGAAAATCCGGTTTCGGCAAAGCCAGTTCTTTTTGTCTTCCGCCGCTTTTTTCTCCGCTGCCGACACTTGTTCCCGAAGCCGTTCCGCCTCCTTTTGTTTTACCGCGTATATTCCGGCCAGACGTTCCGCTTCTCTTTTCGCAGTCCCGTAGGAACGGGAAGGATTCCGATACTGCTCCAATTTCCCCTTCATTTCAATCCGTTCTTTCTGCTTCGGTTTTTCTTTTTCAAAAAGCTCAAGAGCTTGCTTCGCCTCTGCCTTTGCCTTTTCTTTTACAGGCAGATCGGCGGCTGCTTTTTCCAATGTTTCCGCCGCAGTGCGCTGCTGCTTTTTTGCATTTACCGCTTCAGACCACTCTTTTGTCACCGACTGGGCGGCACGAATCATTTTTATATGCCCGCGCAGCTCTTCCTTTTCTTTCCTCTTTTCTTCCATCCGCTTCAATGCCGTTTCCGCCGTTTCCAGACGGAGAAAAGCACCATGAAGCACATTCGCCTCATCATAGGCGCGTAAAAAGACCTGCTGCTCTTTGTCCGCCTGCATAAATTCCGTTTCTTTTTCTTTCAGAACTTTTTCATTGATTTCCGCCTGTTTCTCCAATTCTTCTTCCGACTCAGACCGGCAGGTTTCCAGAAGAGTGGTTCTTTGCAGTTCTCCCCTGCTATATTCCGTCTTCAGTTTCTGGGTTTCTTCCTGCAGTCTTTTTTCAAAAGCAAGGTAAATACCTGTTTGGAAAAGTTGTTCCATGATTTTCTGCCGATCCGACGAATCCGCCAGCAGCAGTTTACGAAAATCCCCTTGGGGCAGCAGGATAATCTGCCGGAACTGTTCCAATCCGACACCGAGCAGGTTTTCTACAGCGCTGTCCACCCCCTTTGAAGTGATATGGGCTTTTTCCCTTCCTTCTTCATCTATTTCATAAAAGTCCGCTTTTCCTTTATGCTCTACAGGCTTGCTCCTGTCACCCTTCTGCCGCTCCAGCAGCTGCGTGGGACTTCGATAGATACGGTAATGCCTGTTTCCTATGGCAAAATCAAATTCCACATAGGTTTTTCGGTCATACCCCACATAGTTGCTCCGCAAATCTTCTCCCGATCGGACAGCGCCGCTGGTTTTTCCATAGAGTGCGTAGCACATGGCATCAAGGATGGTGGATTTCCCTGCGCCGGTAGGGCCGCAAATGAGAAAGAGCGTATGATTCCCCAGAGCGGAGAAATCCAAATCCTCCTGGCCTGCATAAGGGCCAAAAGCACTGATCCTGAGTCGTTCCGGTCTCATCAGTCGTCCTCCTTCCGCAGATCTTCCCACAGTTCCTTCATGTAGTTTTCCTCTTCTTCCGTAAATTCTTTATCCTGGAATTCCTTATAAAAAACGCGGAACATATCCAAAGGATCTACCTTTTTCATGAGGTCAAAGCTTCTTTCCCCGCTTCCGCTGTTCATCCTGCGATGAGACTGTATCGTCATCATGCGGGGATATTTTTGACGAAGCCGCGCCATGGCATCAATGACAGGGCCTTCATCCAAGAGCTCCGCCATGAGGAAATCCTCACTTTCTCCCTTGATAAGATCATCAAAAAACCCTTTTATGACACGCACGTCATGACGGGGTGAAAGAGAAATGAATGTGGTCTTCACCTGCCCTGCTCCGTCTATTTCTCCTACAATGACTCCTTTTTTCTGGGTAGCTTCGCTGAAAGAATATTTCAAAAGGCTTCCGCTGTAACGGACATTTTCCTTTCCCCCTGCTTTCTGCGGCCCGTGGAGATGTCCCAGTGCCGTATAGTTGTACGGCGCAAATACATCCGCGCTGATAAGATCCGTCCCCCCGATCGAAAGAGGCCGCTCCGAGTCACTCGCAGAGCCGCCCGCCACAAATTCATGGGCGATGGCGACTTTCCTTGCCGCATGTCCCATCTGCCGTAAAAGGAAATCCGAGAGCACCCGTTCTGCCTCCTCATGAGTATGGACATCGGCGGAAAGCGCTTCCCGCACCTTCCCCGGTTCCGCATAGGGAAGAGGGGCAAATGCCACTTCACCATCATTATCCTTCAATACGACAGGCTCTAAAGTGTGGTACAAGTCACCGCAAAGGAATAATCCGGTGCCGCGGAGAATGCGGCTGGCAAAAGACAGCCTTTCAGCGCTGTCATGGTTGCCGCTGATTACGATAAAAGGGATTTTCCGCTTTCCTGTGATTTCAGAAATCATTTCGTCAAAAAGCTCCACCGCTTCCGCCGGCGGAACGGAACGGTCATACACATCTCCTGCCAGCAGGATGACATCCGGCTTCTCTTCATCTATCAAAGGCAGGAATTGATTTTTCAGAATCCATTCCTGTTCTTCCGTAAGATATTCCCCGTAAAATAATTTCCCCAGATGCCAGTCGGCAGTATGGATAAACTTCATAATATTCCCATCCTTATTTTTCCAATAAGTACCCTTCACTCATAAAGTGTGGCTCTTTCCCCCAATAATAATTGATCCAGACAAAACGGAGAACCCGGGTTTCATTTACATGGTACATCATATTTTCCGCCGTTCCCTTTTGTTCGCCCGCTCCTTTTTCCTTTATTTCCTGCAAATACGGCCGGATGTCCAGACGGATTATTTCATCCCCATTGGTGATAAGAAGCTCCCCATGGTTTTCCGTTGTATCCGATCTGAAATGAATAAGCCGCCGGTATCCGGTGACAGGAATTTCATTCCATTCATAGCTGCGGATTACCCGTCTTTGATCATAGTCATATCCCAGCAGTTCTGTGAAGCGGTCATCATTTCTCAGCTGTTCCACCACGGGAAACCGCCATGCCCCTTCACTGTACTTCATATAATCATAAGCGCTCCGCAGTACTTCCGCATCTTCTTCAGAAATAGAGACCGGCAGTTTTAGATTTCCATCGCTTATCATTTGATTTTTTACCAGTACCCTTTCCAGGCGGCGGCCCTGGTCATAAACAGGCACATCAATGAGATTCAGCGGTGTCATGCTGCACAGGACGCCAATAATCCCCGCCAAAAGAAAAAGCGGATAGGCGGCTCTGCGGAAAAAGGCAAACGCGATGACCGCCAGACCGAATCCGCTGCATATCATCGAAGCATACCGCGCCGCCGTCAATCCATACGCCTCAAAACGGATATAAATACCAAGCGCCTGCACAACCATGACGGGGAAAAGCGCCAACGCGCCATATTTCAGAAAACGTCTGCTGCCATTGTCCGTTTCTTCATAAAGACAGAAATAAAATAAACTGAAAACAGCGACAGCAAAAGAAGCATACCAATTCATTTTCCCCACAGGCATTTCCCAAAGGAACAGGATTTTCCCTATATATCCGTAAAGAATCGCCAGCAGAACTGCATAAGCCGGCAGAAACACCCGTTTCAGCAAGTACAGAAAAGAAGCGGAACGCGGGCACTCCTTTTCACAAGGAAAGCAGGACAAAAATACGTTGATCCCTACAAGCACAAAAGAAAATGCACATAAAGCATATCCCCAGCTCCAAGCTATAGGGACAAGGAGCGCGTTAATGCCCAGAAGACAGATTCCACCCAGCCCCATCGTCAAAACAGCAATTCCGAAAGCTTGGACAAAAGACACAAAAACATGAGGAAACAATCCTGTTGCCATCTGCCTTTGCAAGAGGAAAAGACACAGACAGGGCAGAGAAAAGGAAAGACCTGCCACATACATGGCAAAGTAATGATTCATCGGCATCATATGCCAGAGAAAATAAAATCCTGCCAGTGCGGGAATATTTACCGCCTCATAAAGCAGGGAAACCTTATGCTTCCATTCAAGCAGAAGCCGCCAAAGTACGGAAAATAAAATTGTAGATCCAAGGGAAATCAGAATATATCCCAGAGAAACAGGAAACAATTCATCAAAGCTCGTTTCGCCGGGCATGTACGCCACACGGCAGAAAACGATAAGAAAAAGAAACAGGGAAAAAAGAAATGCCGTGCGGAAACGGAGCAGCCCTTTTGCGCCGCGGTCCAGCATCTGTTTCACTTTTATTTTTATTCTTTCATTCATCTTATTCCTCCTGCCGAAGAGAACGCAGCAAAGCAATTTCCTTTTTATATCCCGGAAGTTCGTTAGGTGTTTCCAGAAAAAACGGCAATTCCCTCATGGCCGGATGATTGATGATCCGCGCGAAAGCCTCTGTGCCGATCGTCCCTTCTCCTATTTTCTCATGTCTGTCCTTATGGCTGCCCAAAGGATTCTTATCATCATTCAGATGGACTGCTTTCAACTTTTCCAGTCCGACAATTTGATCAAACCGTTTCAGAACGCCGTCCAGATCATTCACGATGTCATAGCCGCCGTCATACACATGGCAGGTATCCAGACAGACACCGACATGGTCTTTTCTTTCTACACGGGAAATTATTTCCGCCAGCTCCTCAAACGTACGGCCCACTTCCGTCCCCTTTCCCGCCATCGTTTCAAAAAGCACGGTAGTATTCAGGCCTTCCTGATCCATAGCATAATTCACCATATCCGCAATGAGAGGAATGGCAACAGCCGTCCCCTGTTTCAGATGGGCGCCGGGATGGAAATTATAAAGACACCGCGGCAGAAGGGACACCTTTGCCAGATCTTCCCTGATAGCAGTCCGCGCGAACTCTCTGACTTCTTCTTTCGTTGACGCGCCGTTCATCGTATAGGCGCCATGGCAAAGTATCTCTCCGAAACCGTGGGTATCCATCCATTCTTCCAGCTGCCTTATATCTTCCTTTGCTAACGGTTTTGCCGCCCCGCCCCGGGGATTGCGGGGAAAAAACTGGAACGTATTCGCTCCGAGTTCCGTCGCCGTCCTCGCCATATGATAAAATCCTTTTGTAACCGACAAGTGGCACCCTATGGTAAACATGGCCACCTCCATTTATTTTCTTTTTATTATAGCAGAACTTTCCTTTCCCTTGACAAAAATGACAATCTTTTCCTGATGTTGTAAAATAAGAATGTTATATTATACTCAAAAATGGACATCCAAAAATTTATCAAAAGTGAGGTTATTATGAAACATACAAAAATGACTGCCCTTCTCTGCACGCTGGCTCTTTCCGGCTGTATTTCCGCCACTGCTGCCTCACAGGCAGGCAGCACACCGCTGGATCCATACCGTGCTGCCGTTCAAAAAATGAAAGACTTGGAAAAAGCGGAAAAGAAGGGAGAGCAAAGCGCTCCTGCTTCTGCTCCCGCCGCAGCAGCCTCTGCGGGTGATGTGAATTATACAGACGCCCTGCTGAAAGGCCTCGATCTGACTGTATCTGACGTACAGGCTTCCGTAGAATCGGGTACTTTTAAGAATCTTTCCCCCGAGGCACCGAAGCCGGTTGTCGAACAGCCGGCCGCAGAACCGGAACCGGCAGAAGAACCCGAACCGGAAACGGAACCCGAACCGATTTCCCCGCCGGTAAAAAAATATACCATCAGCCAGGGCGAAACCGCCAATGAGCTTTCCAGCGACGGGAACTATGAAAATGGAGTTTACACTTCTGATAAAGCAGATGAAAATGCTCTCCGTGTCCCCATGGCATACATTACCGCCCCCAACGCACAGATTACAAAAACAGGTGATTCTACCGATGTAGACAGTTCCAGGCTTTACGGACAGAATGCCGCTTTCCTTGCCACCCACGGCGGACGCGCGGCGATGACGGGCACCCGTATTTCCTCTTCCGGCATTGGATCGACAGGTGCTTACGGTTACAGCAAGAGCACCTATATCAGCCTGAAGGATTCTTCCGTTGTTACTACGGGAAATAATTCCGCCGGCACCGCTGTTTCCGCCCGTGCCATGATGAAAGTGGAAAACTCCACTGTTTCTACCACAGGTGACAGTTCTCCTGCCATCATGATTGCTGACGGGGGCGGTATCCTCATCGCGGATGGCGGCTCCTTTACCACTTCCGGCGCTATGTCGCAGGGCATTTATTCCAAAGGCGACGTTACCGTCACCAATGCTTCCGTAAACGCACTGAACGCAAAAGCAGCCGTTCTTAAAGGAAATAATACAATCACCCTTTCGGGCACAACCCTTGAAGGAAAAGAAACGACGGACACTGTTCCTTACAATATCGTTCTCTTCTCTGATGAAAAAGATATCGGTACCATGGGCACCCAGCATTTCGATGTCCGCGGCGGTTCTCTTATTTCCCACAAAGGCGGCATGTTCTATGTAACCGCCACCCACGGTAAAATTTCCTTAAACGGTACCGCGATCACCATGGACAACCCTGCGGCAAACCTTATTACCGTCGCAGGCAATGACGGCGCAAACGGCTGGGGTACGCCGGGACGCAATGGCGGCCATGTGGAACTTGTCGCAGACAATCAGGTTCTCACCGGAAATATTTCTGTCGACTCCATTTCCAACATCAACATGACGCTGAAAAACAATTCCACCTTTAACGGAATGATTTCCATCGTCCCCAATGTGGAAGGCGGCGAAAAGTACAAAACAAACGCCGATGTCTTCATAGCGGCAGGCTCCATATGGAACCTTACGGGCAACTCCACGCTGACAAGCCTCTACAACTTAGGTACGATCAACTACAACGGTTATACTATCACCCTGGCTGACGGCACAGTCATGAAAGAATAAATACAAATGCACAAGAACGTCTCTCTTCACGGGAGGCGTTTTTGATTGCTTTCTTATAAAAAATCCTGCTCCACAAGAATGGATGCAGGATCGTACACTTTATTCCTTATCTGGTTTTCAGGAGCTTTTCCTCAATTTCATTTTTTGCTTTCCGCACAAAAGCAAGTATTTCTTCATTAAGCGGATATCGGATCACACAGCCGGGAGATAAAATAATTTTCCGTCCCCCTGTCTGCCTGAGCGTTTTATAAATGCGGTATTCGATCTCATTCTTTCTGCCGCCGGTGATATCCATCCGCTCCAGCCCTGCCATGATACATTTCCCCGTAAGCGCCTGCGCCTCACCGATTTCAGGCAAGGATTCCCAGGCATGCCAGTTGAAAATCTGCACCGGATATTTCCTGAGCAGGGGAAACATGATGTCTTTCCCGTGAGCGTGGAGCACATTGCACCACCCTGATGATGCAGAAAGCACCGCCAGATCATAAGGCATACCGTACTCGCGGTAAAAACTCTCTTCTCCGGCCGCATATGATGAAAGCTGGGTTGCAAAGAAAATGCCGTCCGCCCCCATCTCAATGACCCGCTGCACCAAAGCGCAGGTGCTTTCCGTAATCACCCGAAGTCCCGCCTTCACTTCTTCTCCAAACCCCTCCGCCACATGCCTCATCAAATCGGGGCAGAGTTTGTATGCCGTCGTCAAAGGACTGAACACTGTAAAAATTACCGGCACTTCGCCTCTTGTCTTATCCAGAAGAAGCCGCAGGTATTCCTGCTCTCTTGCCAGAGCGCCCGCATTCACCGATACCGGTTCCAAATCAAGCCAATCCTTTGGTCTGTGGACAGGTGTAGAAATGATTTTTGCCACGCCGCCCCCGGCGATTTCCGAGTAGTCCGCCACGGCACCGAAATCTTCAACGCTGTACATGCCGTTGTTCATCGTCTTTAGAATATCCACATCGTACGTTTTATAAAAACCGTAAGTCTGCTCCGCATTTTTTACCGGATCCAAATCAATAAGCGGCAAGTGGGACCACAAAGAATACGGAACCGTATCGACAGCATCCCCGCGGATGGCAGCGGCAATTCTTTCCATTTTAGTCATCACGGTGATTTTCTTTCTCATATTTCCTCCAAAAGGGAACCGGACAATTCACTTGATTTCTTTTATTATAATGATTTCTCCTAAAATATAGAATCTTTCCAAATGAAAACGCCCTTCCCTATGAAAGGCGCTTTGCCTTACTTATGTGCTTTTTCCCAGTCCGCTTTAAAACGGGCAATGCCGATGTCGGTAAGCGGATGCTTAAGAGTGTCCATAAGCACCTGGTACGGAACAGTGGCAATATCTGCCCCCGCCAGGGCACATTGTGCCACATGCTGCGGCTTGCGGACAGAGGCAGCAATGATTTCCGTTTTGATCTTGTGGAGACGGAATATATCGGCAATCGTCCGGATCAGTTCTACGCCGTCCCAGCCGATATCATCGATACGTCCTACAAAGGGGCTGACATAAGACGCCCCTGCACGGGCTGCCAGCAGTGCCTGCCCTGCCGAGAAAATCAAAGTCACATTAGAACGGATCCCCATGTCAGACAGGGCACTCACCGCTTTCATGCCTTCTCCCGTCATGGGAATTTTCACGACCACATGGGGATCAAGTCCGGCGAGAACCTGTCCCTCAGCAATCATCTCTTCCGCTGTTTCAGAAAGGACTTCCGCTGATACCGGACCGTCCACAATCGATGCGATTTCTTTAATCACCGTATGGAAATCCTTTCCTTCCGCCGCGATTAGTGACGGATTTGTCGTTACTCCGGAAACGAATCCCATCGCTTTCGCTCTGCGGATGGCCTCCACGTCAGCCGTATCAATAAATATTTTCATTTTCTCGCTCCTTCATTTCCCGCCGGAGCCTCCGGCTTGTCATAATATCATTATGATACTGCTTATTCCTTTTCTTTGCCACTCCGGATTTTTCAATTAATTGTATTGCCTTCTCAATTAATAGATTATCTCATGACTTATGAAATATTCATAACCTTTGATAAAAGGATTCCATGAGCTATTGGACATTTATAGAGTAAAGCGTATAATTTATATATAAGTAACAAATTATATATTATGCCGAGGAGGCTTTTATGAAACTCACGCTTCTTGCATTGACCTATTTCCAAAAGACCGCAGAGCTCCAGCATCTGACCCACGCGGCGGAAGCGCTTCACATTTCCCAGCCGTCTTTGTCCCACACCATTAAAATGCTGGAACAGGAGTTGGGCGTCCCCCTGTTTCGCCGATCCGGAAGAAACATCGTCCTCACCAAGTACGGAGAAATCCTTCTCAGCCATACAAACAGGATTATGAGCGAACTTAAGCATGCGCAGAAAGAGCTGGAAGACGCCAAAGAAGCACAGGACATGACGGTGACGATTTCCATTTTCGCCGCATCCATGATTATTCCGGCATTCCTTACAGAATTTAAAAAAGAACATCCCCATATCCGTTTCGAAATCATCCAGCAGCGGGATCGTCAGGAAATAAACCATCACTCCCGTGTGGATCTGTACCTGTCAAGCAGTATCAACCCCATTGACACGGATCATTCCATCACACTCCTGAAAGAAGACATCCTTCTTGCCATGCCCGATACAAATCCGCTTGCCTCCCATGCCTCGGTTAATCTGGCAGACTTTGAAAAAGCGGATTTCATCACGCTCCAACAAGGCGTCGCTTTAAGAAATATTACAGACTTTTACTGCAGGGCGGCAGGTTTCACTCCTCATGTCATTCTGGAGAGCGACAACCCCGGCACCGTACGGGAATTTATCAAAGCGGGTCTCGGCGTCTCCTTTGCACCGAGAATCACCTGGTACGGCGTCGGCGGCGACCATGTAGCACTTGTTCCCATCGCCACACCGGGCTGCCAGCGGTACATCAGCCTGTCATGGGACGAAAACACACCCCTCACTCCGCCGGCAGAAGAACTGAAAAATTATTTCATTAAAAACTTTAAACGTTTCGCCGAACAATATGCCGGTGTAAACAGTTCTATATAACCATCTGCCACAAAGGAGCTTTCCATGAAAAAATTTTTCGCCGCTGTCTTAACTGTCTTTCTTTCCCTTGTACTCCTTACCGCCTGTGGAGGAGGACAGCAACATGGCGCCTCTTCCGCGCCGGCCGTTCAAAGCGTTGAAAGATCAGATACAGGAAGTGCAGATAAATCAAAAAGCCGCATCAGGCAGAATAAAATCTACACAGATTCCGAATCCATTTCCCAAAACGGTGAACAATCCGATGCAAAAAGTTCGGGCAGCGCGGAAATCCGCGTAGAACCGGATCAGGCCTATACCGACAAAGATCATGTAGCGGCATATATCCATATCTACAGGAAACTGCCGCCCAACTATATCACCAAAGCGGAAGCCAAACAATTAGGCTGGAAAGACAAAGGGACACTTGATCAAGTCGCTCCGGGAAAAAGCATCGGCGGCGACCGCTTCAGCAATTATGAAAAAATTCTTCCTGACGCTCCAGGGCGCAGCTGGAAAGAATGCGACATTGACTACGTCAAGGGGAACCGGAACGCGAAACGTATCTGTTTCTCCAACGATGGACTTATCTACTATACCTCATCCCACTATCAGGATTTTGAAAAAATATATTAAGAGATTGTCCTATGCAGATCAGACTTGCTCCTGAAAACTTCAAAACAAGAGAAACAGCCCACACCTACCTGAAGGAAATACTTCATCTCCCGGACTATTACGGCAGGAACTTAGATGCCCTCTACGACTGTCTCTGTGAAATCATTACGAAAACCACGATTACCGTTCCCCGCGTAATCGCTTCGGACGGCTACCTTGGGGAATATGGAAAAACAATGATTGCCGTTTTTCATGACGCTGCTAAAGAAAACAAAAAATTACAAGTAAACTTCGAGTAATCCTTTTCTACATCCGGCACTGCCCCTGCCGGATATTTTTTTGTGAAATACTTTTTAAGCAGCAGGAGATATTTCGTCCCATATGGATGATGGAAACCGGTTTTATATTGGGAAATATGTTTTGCTAAAAACAGTTCCCCCTTCCGCCTATCCATGATATGATTGACTTATATTCTGATAGATGGGAGTTTGCTATGTCACAGAATCCTGATTTTGAAGAGACTTCTCTCTTTGATCTTTTCCCGGAAGAAGAAAAGAAAACTGACGAAAAAGAACAAAAGAATGAAAAAACGGAAAATGCCGCACCGAAATACGGAAGAGGGAAAGAATCGGCGATAACGGCTGTAAAAGCAATTAAACCTGAAACGGCGCCCGGAAAAGAAGAAATACCGGTTCCGCAACTGAAAGACTGTCCCGTTTCAGCAACACCCGCATGGACGGAAAAATTCTGGGAGTATGATATTACAAAACCGTCACAATGGATCCGTGACGATATGAAAGAGCACATGGTGGCAGAAGGTTTCACCAAAAGAGAAGCCAACCACATCTTCAGGGGTCTTGTATTTAAGGAAAAAATCTTCAATACCAAAAACCAGGCTCTTGCTTATTTGAAAACGGTGCCTACCACGTATGCAGTCAAGTATAAAATCGGAATCGAACCGTCTCCCCGGATGGTGTCTTTAAAAAAACGTCTGGATGACAAAAAGGCACGCCTTGAAGAATATAAAAACGATCAGGCTATGCGGAAGTTTCGTACGGAATTTGTTTCCTGTCCCGTATGCCGTTCAAAAATCAACAGCAGATATTTTACACCGCCCGCCTGTCCGGTCTGCCGCTGTGACATGCGTGCCGAATCAGTCATCCATACTTTGGAATCGCTGGAAAAGGCTGTCGCCGATTTGAATAAAAGATACGAATACGCTGCAGAAAAGCATAATTCCAGATTTACCGGCGGCGAAAAATGGATTATCCGCACGTTAAATACCCCTTCTCAGGATGAAAAAGAATAATGTTCCTATTAGCCCAAAAGTAAAAACCTGTTACCCGAAATAAAAAGGGTAACAGGTTTTTACTTATATGAGAAATTACCAGTTGCGGAATTTTGCCGGCGGATTATAGAGTCCCCCGGACCAATCCACAAGGTCTTTCATATTCTTCGCGGCAAGAAGTTCCCTTGTCGCCGTTGAACGGTCAATGCCCAAATCTTCCGGCAGCTTCACAATGCCCTCTTTCCTGAGACGCAGTGTCTCAGCAGGATCTTCCAGCATGCCCACTTCCGTCTTGCCGGCTATGGCGCGGATAGCATTCATCCGTTCTTCCATGTTGCGGCACTTATGGAGATACGCGATACCGATTTCGGAAACAATATGGGTCAGGTCGTCAGAGTAAATCATAACCGGTTCCAGATCCAATCCCGCATTCTTCTTCAACTGGATCGCATCCAGTTCCTGCACGAAGCCGGGGAATCCTTTTTCAGATACGGTCGTAATCACCTGTACGACAAGTTTCTTGCCGCGGAGACATTCACCCGTCAGTTCGGCGCGATTTGCCACCTCATTGCCGCACTTGAACCATGCTTCTGTCACATGGCGCCGACCCTTGGCATCACACCCCATGTTCGGAGCGCCGCCGAAGCCTGCCACATTGTTCTTTGTTGCTGTGGAAGAATTGCCGTAACGGTCAATCTGCATGGTGGATCCGATAAACATATCTGCCGCATAGTGGCCTGCCGCCTGGCAGAAAGCTCTGTTGGAACGCATCGTTCCGTCCGGTCCGACGGCAAAAACATCGGGTCTTGCTTTAATATATTCTTCCATGCCTACTTCAGAGCCAAAAGAGTAAAGATTTTCCGCCCATCCTGTTTCAATCGCCGGGATCATGGTGGGGTGCGGATTCAGTACCCAGTGTCTGCAGATCTTTCCCCGAAGTCCAAGGCTTTCCCCATAGGTCGGAAGAATAAGTTCAATGGCGCTTGTATCAAAACCGACTCCGTGGTTCAGTACCTGGACGCCATATTCGCCATAAATTCCCTTTATAGCCATCATGGCTTTTAATATTCTTTCATCGCTGATTTTCGCCGGATCACGGGTAAAAAGCGGATTCAGCATGTACGGCGTTGGGCTTTCGATCACAAAATCGACCCAGTCGGCTGGGATATCCACACGGGATACTTTATCCACCAGCTTGTTCACCTGCACAATGACGATTCCCTGGTTGAATTTTGTCGCTTCGGCAATCGCCGGTGTATCTTCCGTGGAAAAGCCGGAATAAATATTTCCTTCCCTGTCCGCTTCATCAGCTACAAGAAGAGACACTCTCGGAATCAGGTCGATAAAGTAGCGGCTGTACATTTCCAGATAGGTATGAATCGCGCCCAATTCGATGCTTCCGTCCTGTACCATTTGCGCCAGGCGTTTGCCCTGGCTCCCTGCATACGCGAAATCCAATTTCTTTGCAATCCCTTTTTCAAACACATCCAAATGTTCAGGGATAGACAACGTGGATTGGATCATGTGGAGATCATGGACACGGGACGGATCGACCTTGCAAAGTTCACCCGCCAGGAAATCCGCCTGCTTTTGATTATCTCCCTCTATATTGACATTGTCACCGGGATGCAGGACCGCTTCTAAAAGAGCAACCGTATCTTTAGCGTCAACAATCTTTCCTTTTGCTAAACAGGCAGCGGCATCCAGTCTTGCTTTAGTATCATCACCTCTGGTA
>ERZ1504462.63-NODE-63-length-39618-cov-5.002502_pt1 | contig 39618 bp, 39 predicted proteins | sample MGYA00574787_ERZ1504462 | MGnify/ENA primary metagenome ERZ1504462 (study PRJEB39906, sample SAMEA3182113) | gut metagenome | biome: human; feature: gut; material: Stool; isolation source: human stools | place: Canada | collected 2013-05-07 ...
CGACTGTCGGAGTTGTAACGGGTGCCACCACCAATATGTATTTACTAACATTGTTTTCATTGACTTTTTTTGTTTTATCGGGGGCAAAGACAGTGCAAACCGAATGTATAATAAAATGAACTTGTTCATTTTTTATGCTGAGGTGCAGCCTGTCTTCGTTTTCGCGACAAATATAAGCACTTTGTTTTAACTGCCAAAATAAATATGACTTTTTTTCTGGATAAGAACATTTTTCTTGAAATATTGTTCTTATAAGTGTAGTAAAAACGAATATTCATTCAAAAAAAGAAAGGAACAAACTATGAATAGAAAACATTTAGTTGCCATAGGCGTGGTTATTGCTGTACTGTTGTTATTATACTGGCTCTTTGTGGCCGAAGATATGAATGCCTGGCTGAATGTAAACTGATTTTTCGGGATTTTCGTGTGGAGTTATTCAGATAAAGATGTATCTTCGCAAAAAAACATAGACTCATGAAAGGATTAAGTTATTCATTTTTGCGTGCTATATGTGCGCTGGTTATCGGTTTGGTGCTGGTGATGTTTCCCGACCAGGCGGGTGATTACTTTGTGATTACGATAGGTGTCATTTTCCTGGTGCCTTCGCTTATCAGCATCATAGGCTACTTTGCACAGAGCACGGAGATGCGCAGCCGTTTCCCTATCGAGGGAGTGGGCAGCCTGCTGTTTGGCTTGTGGCTGATTATCATGCCCGGTTTCTTTGCCGATTTGCTGACATTTGTATTGGGATTTATCCTGGTGATGGGAGGAGTGCAACAGATTGCCTCGCTTTCCGCTGCCCGTCGCTGGATGCCGGTACCGGGAGGTTTTTATGTGGTTCCGGTATTGATTCTGCTTGCCGGCTTGGTTGCGCTGTTCAATCCTACGGGAGTACGCTCCACGGCATTTATTATTATCGGTATCAGCAGTCTGGTCTATGCGGCTTCGGAACTGCTGAACTGGTTCAAGTTTACGCGTCGCCGTCCGAAGACACCGGATGCTTCAGTAAAGGCAGTGGACGATATTGAGGATGCACAAATTATAGAATAAAAAAACAGACCATCTGTTGAGGTTGAACAGATGGTCTGTCAGGAGTAAACGGATGGTCTGTTCATGCCACACGGACCATCCGTTTTTATTGTTTCAACCATTCATTTATCAGCTCCATCACTTGCTTCTTTTCCTCTTCGGGCAGTGTGCCGATGCGTGCCCGATGGCTTCCACCGGGCTCTACGAATACATGGATGTTTTTCTTTCCTTTCAGCCAGGTCACTCCGGCAGCCGTCCACGGGTCGTTCTGTCCGTAGATGAATATCATTTTCGGGTCATTCTCTTTCAGGAACTTCGTGATTTTCTTGCTTAGGGTCTTGTCGAAGGGCATGTCTTTCAGCTCTTCGGGAAGCATCAGGCGATGCAGGTAACCCTTGCTCGATTGGATGGAAAGATACTTCTTGAAAGGCTTCGTATCGTAGCCATAATAGCCCAGCTCGCGGGCGGCCTGCACGAAGAATGAGGCTGTGGGACTGTCGGCAATGAAGTAGTCGGGATTACTGATACCGAGCAGATGGGCAAATATCTCATCGTCCGAGGCCGTGGTGGCAGGGATGCTGCAGACGGGAGTTCCCCACTGCCAAAGGGCAAAAGAATACTCCAGCACACAATAGTCGTATATCTCTTCAACGGGCGCACGGAACTTGAGTCCTTTTTCATCGCAATATTTCTCAAAGCGGGGGAGCAGTGCGGCTTTCCGTTTCAACACTTCCAACTGGAAGTCCTCAATCCGTTTGCGGTCCTCCGGAGTAGACACTTTCCTGAGGAAAGGCTCGTGGCGTCCGTCTTCCACCCCGTAGCAGAGCGGAGCTACATAAGGCACGGAAATATCCACATCGTCCGGATAGAAAGTGCGGTAGAGCAGGGTAGTCTGCCCGCCCTTGCTGATGCCGGTCGCAATCCATTTGCCGGGATAGATGCTTTTAAAGGCGTTGCGGACGGCGTGCAGGTCGTCTGCAGAATTCTCGGCGGTGAGGTATTGCCAGTCTTTGGGCTCAGGGGTGGATTCCAGGAAATAACGGTATTCCACAAAAATCATGTTGGCATCGAGCAGCTCGGAAAGTTCCTCGCGATACTTGGGGTTGAGGGCATAGGCGGCTCCATAGCCTTCGGTTACAATCACCGTGGGACGGTCGAAGCCGACGTGGGAGACAATCACACGCTGGCGGAAACTGCCCTTTTCGGGACGACGGTGGTCCAACGGCTGGGTGAAATAGGTTACATACTTCTCGGAGAACCGGGTGGACTCCAACGGACGGGTTTCCGTAATGGTGGAAATCCGACCCAGTTTTTGCTGCAGATCGGTTTGTGCCGGGGCGGCAGCCGAAACGGACAGCAAGGCAAACAGCAGGAACGCTGCATAGTAGTTACGTAAATTCTTCATGATGACAGGATTGTTTTATCTGACGGGCAAAGATAGGTTATTTCCCGCTTACCGCCAACAGTTGGCATGGACGAAAAAAGAGAGAGAACTGCCTCGCGGCACCTCTCCCCCCTGCAAACTTAAAACAACCAACAAAAGAATGAGATAGGGATTAAGGATTCATCCTTCATCCTTCATTTTTCATCTTATAAACAGTAACTCGCGATATTTGGGCAACGTCCACATCTGATTGTCGACGATGAGTTCCAGCTTGTCGATGTGGTAACGGATTTCCTCCATCATCGGTACGATGTTGTCGTGGTAGGCGATGGCTTTTTCACGTTCACTCTCAATTTTGTTGGCCACTTTGCGCGCCTCGATCATGGCATCCACATGCTCCTTGATGAAGGCGGTACGGTCGGCAATCTCTTCGATGAGTTCCAGATTCTTGGCAGACAGTTTTGCAGCCTTCTCTGCGGGGAACAGGTCTTTCATCTTGTAGACGTTGTCAATCAAATCCGACTGATACTGTGTAGCTACGGGGATAATGTGGTTCATGGCCAAATCTCCGAGCACGCGGGCTTCAATCTGTATTTTCTTGGTGTACATTTCCCATTTCACCTCGTTACGGGCTTCCAGTTCCTTTTTCGTCATGACACCGATGGACTCGAACATCCGGATGCTCTCCGGTTTCAGGTAGTTGTCGAAGATGACGGGAACACTTGTCTCGCAGTCCAGACCGCGGCGGGCTGCTTCGGCTTTCCATTCATCGCTGTAACCGTTGCCGTCAAAGTGGATGGGTTTGCAGACTTTGATGTACCGGCGGATGACTTCGAGGATGGCGGAGATTTTCGGCTCCCCCTTTTCAATCAGTTCGTCCACATCTTTCTTGAATTCCGTTAATTGCTCGGCAAGGGCGGAGTTCAGCGCAATCATGGCACTGGCGCAGTTGGCTTCGGAACCCACGGCGCGGAACTCGAAGCGGTTGCCGGTGAAGGCGAACGGGCTGGTGCGGTTGCGGTCGGTATTGTCTATCATCAGTTCCGGAATCTGCGGGATGTCCAGCTTCATGCCTTGCTTGCCGCTGAGGCTGACGAGGTCGTCCTTGGTGCTCTCTTCGATGTGTTCCAGCACCTGGCTCAACTGCTTGCCCAGGAAGGAGGAGATGATGGCCGGAGGAGCTTCGTTGGCACCCAGCCGGTGGGCGTTCGTGGCGCTGGAGATAGAGGCTTTCAGCAATCCGTTGTGACGGTATACGGCCATCAGCGTATTCACTACGAAGGTGATGAAACGCAGGTTCTCTTCGGGCAGTTTGCCGGGTGCGTGGAGCAGGATACCGGTGTCCGTACCCAGCGACCAGTTATTATGCTTGCCGCTACCGTTGACACCCTTGAAGGGCTTTTCGTGCAGCAGTACGCGGAAACCGTGGTTACGTGCCACTTTACGCATCAAGGCCATGATGAGCATGTTGTGGTCTACCGCCAGGTTGCATTCCTCGAAGACGGGAGCCAGCTCGAACTGGTTGGGAGCCACTTCGTTGTGACGGGTCTTGACGGGGATGCCGAGTTTCAGCGCTTCGATTTCCAGTTCCTTCATGAAAGCGGCCACACGGCTGGGGATGGCCCCGAAGTAATGGTCTTCCAGCTGCTGGTTCTTGGCGCTGTCATGGCCCATCAGCGTGCGTCCGGTCATCAGCAGGTCGGGGCGTGCGGCGTACAACCCTTCGTCAACCAGAAAATATTCCTGCTCCCAGCCCAGATAGGCAACCACTTTCTTTACTTCCGGATTGAAATAGTGGCATACGTCGACGGCAGCCTTGTCTACGGCACGCAGGGCTTTCAGCAACGGTGCCTTGTAGTCCAGAGACTCACCGGTATAGGCGATGAAAATAGTCGGGATGCAGAGCGTGTCGTCTACGATGAATGCCGGGGAGGAGGGGTCCCATGCCGAGTAGCCACGTGCCTCGAACGTATTGCGGATACCGCCGTTCGGGAAACTGGAAGCGTCCGGTTCCTGCTGCACGAGCAGTTTGCCGGTGAATTCCTCCATCACGCCGCCTTTGCCATCGTGTTCCACAAAAGCATCGTGCTTTTCGGCAGTACCTTCGGTCAGCGGATGAAACCAGTGCGTATAGTGGGTCGCCCCCATTTCAACCGCCCATTTCTTCATACCTGCGGCAACCTCATCGGCTATGCTGCGGTCCAGCGGAGCTCCGTTGTCAATCACATCCGTCAGTTTGGCATACACCTTGCTCGGCAGATAGCGGAACATCTTCTCCTTGTTGAATACATACTTGGCAAAATACTCTGACGGACGTTCCGCCGGGACTGCCACTGCAACGGGTTTCTTCTTGAACGCCGTTTCTACTACTCTGAATCTCAATTTTGACATAATACCTTAGAGTTGTAATTGTTGGTTTAATAAAATATAAAATCATTATGCACCGTAGGCAGACTCGCCGTGTTCGTAAATGTCGAGTCCTTCTTCCTCCACACGTTTGGAAACGCGGAGGCCGTGGATTTTGTCGAGTCCTTTGAAGATGATGAATCCCATGCCTGCTGCCCATGCGCCTACTACGAGTGCACCGAATACCTGCGCTCCGAGAAAGCTCCAGCCTGCACCGTAAAACAGTCCCTCACTGGTGGAAAACAGTCCGGTGAGGATGGTTCCCGTGAAACCGCAGACGCCGTGTACGGAACTGGCCCCTACGGGGTCGTCAATTTTCAGTGTCCGGTCGATGAATTCCACCGAATAAATCATCAGGATGCCGCAGATGGTGCCGATGATTACCGCCCCGAAGGGAGAAACCATGTCACAACCGGCCGTGATGCCTACCAATCCGGCCAGAATGCCATTCAGTGTTAGAGACAAGGAGGGTTTGCCATATTTCATCCAGCTTACCGCCAATGCAAAGAAACCGCCTGCGCAGGCTGCCAGATTGGTGGTGAGGAATACATGCGAGATGGCCCTTGCATCGTCCGTAGTGGCTGCTGCCAACTGTGAACCGGGGTTGAAGCCGAACCATCCGAACCAAAGGATGAATACACCCAGTGCCGCAATCGTGAGGTTATGTCCCGGAATGGCTCTTGACTTGCCGTCTTTGCCGTATTTCCCGATGCGCGGGCCGAGGATGGCCGCACCTACCAGGGCAATCCAGCCGCCTACGGAGTGGACGATGGTGGAACCTGCGAAGTCATGGAAAGTTGTTCCGAATGTTTCCATCATGAAGGAACCTGCCTCACCGTTCATCAGCCAGCCGCCGCCCCAAGTCCAGTGACCGGAAACGGGATAAATCAGCACACTGATGAAGATGGTGTAAACCAGGTACATGGAGAATTTGGTACGTTCTGCCATAGCGCCGGACACGATGGTGGCAGCCGTTGCGCAGAATACAGTCTGGAATACCAGGAAACCTTCCGTGGGAAGCCCGCCTCCGTCGTAGAACGAGAGGTCGAAGAAATGGGGCATTCCTATGAATCCGCCTGCACCGAACATCAGTCCGAAACCGATGAACCAGTAGAGCAGGCTGCCAAACATGAAGTCAACGAAGTTCTTCATCAGGATATTGGCCGTATTTTTTACTCTGGTGAAACCGGCTTCGACCAGTGCAAAGCCCGGTTGCATGAAGAATACCAGCATGGCTGCAAGCAACATCCATACAGTGTTCAGTCCGTTGGTCAGTTCACTTAAAATAAGTTTATCCATAATTTCTTGTTGCTTTTAGTTGTATTGTATTTTCTTGGTTGTGGTTTGTAGCTGCCCGTTATCTTTCTTGTTCGGCATTGTAGAGTGCGATGTCGCCTCTCTCTGCAGTACGTATGCGTATGGCATCCTCAATGGGGATGACGAAGATACGTCCGTCGCCGATTTCACCGGTTTGTGCAGATTTGATGATGGCTTGTACGGTCTTTTCCGCATTCTTGTCGCGCACCACGATGGAGATAAGGATGCGCTCGATGGAACTGGTGTCGTACATGACACCACGGTAGATACGGGCTTGTCTGGATTTCCCGATGCCCCGTACATCATAATAGGAGAACCATTCGATGTCCGCTTCGAGCAGCGCGTCCTTCACGTCCTCGAACTTGGTCTTTCGGATAATGGCTTCAATCTTTTTCATACCTTAAATAATTTACGATTAGACAATTTACGATTTACTATTTGCCTTTCGGCGTGTATAAATCATAGTTCTTTGCTTTTAGAAGCTTAGTCCGACTACGAAATAGGCACCTTCAGACCTTGGATTCCAGGTTGCTTTGGCAAACAACGGGAGGGAGAAGGAATCGGTGATTTTGATGTCTTTTGATACTCCCAGGCTGACGTCGCATACGGCAAATCCGTTGGCTCCATAGAAGTCCGTGGCCCAAGGGGTAGCGCCTATCTCGGCCGTCCAGTCCAGACCGCCCAGTGTGAAGGGGGCTGCCACGGAGATGTAGGATGAATAAGCACGGTCACCGTCTTTGTCAACACCGTCGTCGCCTGCAAAGTTGGTGTACCAGTTTACGGCTACGGGGCCGAAATCATAGCCGATTTGCGCCTCGAACAGATGTGAGTTGGCAGCATTGTGTGCACCGTACTGGAAGTATTTGGCTGTCACCCCATCTCCGGTCACATTGTACCAGTAGTCCGTCACCGATACGCTGAAGCCTCCGGTTGAATATCCCAGTATGAGGTCGAACTCTTTCGTGTCCGAACTCTCGATGCCTACGGAGCCCCAAGCTCCCAGAGAGAAACCTTTGTAGGCGATGGATGCGCTCGGCTGGAGGCTTACCCCTCCCAAATCCTGGCCACGCCACACGTAACCGCTTACGAGGTCGACACCTGCCGACGCTTCCACTTTATCCTGAGCCTTTGCCGTGAAAGGCATTGCCATTGATAACAGCGCCATTGCCATTATTCCCCATTTTACACTTTTTGTTTTCATACCTTTTTACCTTTAAGTTTAGAAAAATTCCGGATGATCAGTCCGACTCGATTATAGCAAGTACCTCGCTAATTCAATTGTTTTTTTATTTCAGCCACTTCCGGATGCGCTTCATGGCTTCCACGCAGTCTTCGTGCTTGCCGAAGGCCGTCAGCCGGATATATCCTTCACCGCTGGGGCCGAAACCTACACCCGGTGTGCCCACTACATTGGCTTCGTACAGCATCTGTTCGAAGAACCGCCAGGAGCTTGTTCCGTCAGGCGTTTTCAGCCAGATGTAAGGAGCGTTCACACCGCCGTAGACTTTCAGCCCGGCCGCTTCAAGGCCCTGCTTCATGGTCCGGGCATTGTCCATATAATAATCTATCGTTTCCTTTATCTGCCGCTGTCCCTCCGGTGTGTAGATGGCTTCCGCCGCCCGCTGGGTGATGTAGCTGGTGCCGTTGAACTTGGTGCATTGGCGGCGGTTCCAGAGCTTGTTCAACGGGATGCGTTCGCCTTCCAGCGTGGCGGCAGTGAGTTCTTTCGGCACAACGGTGTAGCCGCAGCGTACTCCCGTGAATCCGGCAGTCTTCGAGAAGCTGCGGAACTCGATGGCGCATTTCTTCGCTCCCTTTATCTCATAGATGGAGTGGGGTACGTCATCTTCGCGGATGAAGGCTTCGTAGGCGGCATCGAACAGAATCAGCGTGTCGTTGGCGAGCGCATAGTCCACCCATTTCTTCAGCTCGGGCTTGGTCAGGGTGGTGCCCGTGGGGTTGTTGGGGTAGCAGAGGTAGACGATGTCGATGCGCTTGTCCGGAATCTCCGGGATGAAGTCGTTCTCGGCGGTACAAGGCATGTAGGTGACGTTGCTCCACTGACCGTTTCCTTCCAATACTCCGGCACGTCCGCACATCACGTTGCTGTCTATATAGACCGGATAAATAGGGTCGGTCACGCCTACACTGTTGTCGTGGCGGAGAATGTCACCGATGTTTCCCGTGTCGCTCTTTGCTCCGTCGTTCACGAAGATTTCCGTAGGACCGAAGTGGATGCCGCGTGGAAGGTAATCGTGCTTGATGATGGCTTCTATCAAGAAGTCGTATCCTTGCTCGGGACCATATCCACGGAATGTCCGTGCGTCAGCCATCTCCTCCACTGCCTTGTGCATCGCTTCGATGCAGACCGGTGGCAGTGGCCGGGTAACGTCTCCGATACCCAGACGGATGACCTCTTGCTTGGGATGTGTTATCCTGAAAGTATTTACCTTCTTGGCTATGTCTGAAAACAGATAACTGCCCGGTAGCTTTAAAAAATGTTCGTTTACTAATGCCATAATCTTTTCTTGGTTGATAGTTGGTGGTTAGTCAATTAATTCAATTTTGCCGTCGAATACTTTGGTGGCTTCTCCCGTCATCAGTACATGCCTGGTGGCGATGTCCCATCGGATGGTGAGTGAGCCTCCGTCCATGATGATGATGGATTCCCTTCCTGCGCGTCCGGTGAGGAAGGCTGCCACGGCGGTGGCACAAGCTCCGGTTCCGCAGGCTTGGGTGATGCCCGAGCCTCGTTCCCAGACACGCATCCTTATTTTTCCTTCTCCCAATATCTGGGCAAATTCTACATTGATGCGTCCGGGGAAGAGAGGGTGATTCTCCAGTTTGGGACCAATGACTGTAAGGTCGATGGCTTCAATATCATTGACAAAGATTACCAGATGTGGGTTTCCTATGGATACGGTGGTCCCTACATATCGTTCTCCGTCCACTTCGATGGGCTGTTCTTTCATCGGTTTGGCTCCTTTGCCGTCGTAGTCTGCCGGTTCGTCGGCAGGTATGCCCATGTCTACGGTTACAGAGTTGACCTTTCCGTCTGCCAAGTGCAGGTTTAGCATCCTTATACCTGACAGTGTATCGAGTGCGATTTCTGTTTTGGAGGTCAGTCCGTAGTCAAAAAGATATTTTCCGATGCAGCGGCTTGCATTGCCGCACATCCGGGCCTCCGAGCCGTCGGCATTGAATATCCGCATGCTGAAATCGGCCTTGTCCGAAGAACCGATAAGTACCAGACCGTCACTTCCAATTCCCGTATGCGGTGCACTCCATGCCCTCGCAAGTTCTTCCGGATGGCTGATAGGATATTGGGTCGTATCTACATAAATGTAGTCGTTTCCGGCACCGTGCATCTTGGTGAATTTTATAGCTCTTGTCATTTTGTCCTTTATCGGTTGGTTAATATATCCTTTTGTTTTATTTCGATGCAAATATACGACGTTTTGTTTTATAATTAACTGTAAAGCATATCTATTTTCTATTATTTTTTAGCGAAACTTTCATTCAATGAGAATATCTACTGTCAGGCTTTCAATTTAAAAGCATATGGCTTTGTTTTTATATAAATTGTAATCCATGTGAAAGTTTAGTTTGATTCAAAATAAGAAAAAAGATTTTTTATAGGGCTAATTGCTATCTTTTTGAAAACAATAAACCGCTCCATTGCGGACATAATGAAGCGGTTTGTTTGGTTTTTGTTTCTAAATGTATAAGGAGCGGCTATTTTTTCTTTAAAATTTCTTCCAGCACTACCGGCTCATTGGTTGTAATGAAATCTACTCCTTGGCTGATGAGCCATTCCATGTCTTTGGCTTCGTTTACGGTCCAGGCGTTTACTTTCATGCCGAGGTCGTGGCATTCCTTTATCCATTCAGGATGTTTTTGGAAGACACTGAAGTGATAGTCGGGACCGGCACAACCCCATGCTTTCAACTCCTTGGGGGTAAGGTCACCGGTCAGGTAGTAGACGGGGGTGCCTTTGGGTGCCAGACGGATAAACTCCTTGGTGGCATGTTGGGAGAAGGTGATATATTCCGTACGGTCCTCCAGTCCTTTGTCCTTTATCATTTTTACGATACCCTCTACGGCTCGTGTTTCCTGTTCGGGGGTCTTGTGGGCTTTCAGTTCGAGGATAAGGCGGGTTTTCAGGCTTTTTGCCTTGTCCAGATACTGTTGCAGGGTAGGGAGTTGTTCGCCGTTGTCCAGTTGTACGGCGGTGCATACCTTGGCTGTGGCATCTTGCATAGTTACGCCTTTAAAGGTGGCGTCATGATTGACAACCAGCTGATTGTCTGTGGTGAGCCAAACGTCGAACTCGGAGCCGTAGCAGTGGATAGAATCAGCCTTTACAAGTGCGGCAAGGGAGTTCTGGGCCGAGCCGTCCGTAGTCCAGAAACCACGGTGGGCAATGACTTCCTGGGCCTGGATAGTGCCGCATGCAGCAAAGAGCAGGGCGGAAGCAAAAAATAGTTTTTTCAGATTCATAATGATTAGGGTGTTTTGTTATGGACACAAAGATAAGTATTATATTTCTTTTATTAAATCTAACCCCTGAGTAATTTCAGTATATACTTTCCGGGCATCACGATGCGGGCTTTCAGTTGGGGTGAGCTGTTCAACTCATATAGGATTTTCCAGATTTTCCCTCCCAGTTTTCCAAAATCCGTCAGTCTCAGGATGGCATTCAAATCGTGGATGTCGGTTACTTTCTGCCTTGCCAGTTCTTCCATCAGGCCTTGGTAATTATGCGTCTGTCTGTTGAGCGTGTACTCCGGTGGAGTCAGAAGAATCTCCTCCTTCCTTCTTCCCGTCTCCCCTTGGGGAGATAGAGAGGGGTTTTCTTTATTCTCTTTATTTAGTTTATTTGCTAAAGCGCTGCTTGCCTTGGCATCCCTGATTCTCTGCTGGTTAACCAGTCCACCGCGACGTCCGGCCTCTTTTTTAGCTTCTTGTTGGGCGTCCCATGGCTCCATGCGGCGGCTTAGTCCGGGGGATGAGAAGCTTGTCTCGTTCACCTCGAACAGCGCATAGTCATAGATGATTCGCTTCAGTGTGGCGGTTGTCACCCTTGCTTTTTGTGCCAGTATGGGAATCACTTTCAGGCTGGCTTTATATTCATTCTGCAATCTGAGGAATTCGAGCACTGTCCAGTAAATGCCATATCCTTTCATACCTTCTTCTTGTATCATAATCATTAATTTTAGGTTGCTGCCGGCATTGGCATCATGTAGTAAATAAGCCTCCATAGCTTTTGATATTGATGTTTTTTGTTAGTTTACTATCGGTCTCCACTCCATAAAATTCTCAATCAGAAAAGTCCGCCAGCCTTGTTGTTCCGCGTCCCAATAGGCTACGTGAGCTTTAATGCTTGTCATGTCATGTTTCTTTTTGAAGTCGCTTTCGTAGGAAACAAGGGTTCCTCTTCCCATGTAGAAGCTGCCGTCCTGCTTTCGGTAGGCTATCAATGCATATCCGTATCGCATGTATTCCAATAGGGAATTTATGCGTTGTGCCATCCATTGTACAGACTCCATGCTCAATGTCGTGTTTTCCGTAATCCGTTTTTCCCATAGCTTTTTTGTTTTTTCTGTTTTGGATACAAATTTCTCCTCAAATTCAGTTTTTTCTTTTCCCATTTTTTATGTTTTTAGGGTTAGTAAATGTATGATAATCAGCAATGAAAAAGGGCTACTCCTTTCAGTACGGATGGCTACGCCCTTGCCTTGTTGAGGCTACACCATCCGACAAGAAAGGTGTAGCCCTTCTGTCCGGTTGCTGACGGCGGCAAAATTACTGCCTTTCCAGGTACTGAACTATCAGTGATTTATCCTTACATCATATCCGTATGGGTCAATCAGTGTGGTGTCTTCCCGTTTTATGATGGCCCATACCTTCTCCAATTCGGTGATTATCGTACTGTAAGTCAAAGGCTTTTGCTCTCCTCTGGCTCTCTTTGTGAAGTTTTCGGATGCTACGAGCAGTTTGGCTATATCCGTTATTTTTCTAATTTTTGTGCCTTCAAAATAGCCTGATTTAAAGGCTCTTAAGTAACCTACATAAACATGGGTCTGGTCTCCGTAGTAAACCCGTTCTGCCAATAGCTTTTCGTCCACTATGGAGCTGTGTTCCTTTACTTTCGTTGTTCTTATCTTCTGTGTATCAGATTGATACGACATGCTTCTCTGCTCGTTACTGTTGAGATGCTTCTTTTTTTGAGTTCTTTCATTTGTGTAATTCTTCGTTCGTTTAACTGTTTTTTATTCTGGTTAAAAAATGCGAAAGTATAAAAAGTGTGGGAGAAATAAGGGAATTTTGGAGGGAAATGTGAAGGGTGAGTTGTAAATGGTTGATATATAAGATGATATGCTGTTTAAAAAACGTACGTTTAATGAACGCAAAGATAGAGACGTTTTTTGTAATGGCAAAATGTTTGATAGAAAAATGTTCCTAATAATAAATAATGATAAGTATATTACATTGAATTTCAGCAGTATATGCAATATATGTAATCAGTTAAAATCTTCTTATTTTTAGCTCTTTGAGTATGTCTTGTATAAGTTCGAAATAGCTGTTTTTTAAACGTACGATTAAAAAACGCTTTTTTGTTTCTAATACGTTCGTTTATAGTCTCTTACCAAAAGGTAATGAACAACCGCAGAGAATCTGTTGACAAGAAGGGCATAGTGCTTGTCAAACTTCCCATAAAATGCTCGCAAGTGATTGAACTACAGTTCTGTAATAGTAGTTCAAAGCCCCCAAGGAATACCTTTTTCTAAGTAAAATTAGCAAGAATAGAAATGGATAAAGAGACCGAAGTTTGGTTTGCTATGCGTGCCACATACCGCAGGGAGCTTGAAGCTATGCATCTTCTCGAAAAGGCAAATATTGGCTGTTTCATTCCCATGCAATATAAGATAAGTATCTGTAGGGGCAGGAAAGTCCGTGCTTTGGTTCCCGTCATCCGTAATCTGGTTTTTGTCCACGCACGTCCTTCCGAAGTGCAGCGATTTAAGTCTCAAATTACTTATTTGCAATATATTACTGATACCCGTAGCGGTCAGAAAATAATCATTCCCGACCATGATATGCAGCGTTTCATAGCCGTCGCCGGTACCTACAATGACCATCTTCTCTATTTCCAACCCGAAGAACTGAATCTCTCCAAAGGTACGAAAGTCCGTATCACCGGTGGCGACTTCGAGGGTCAAGAAGGTGTTTTTCTAAAGGTAAAAGGTGCCCGTGATCGTCGTGTAGTGATTGCTATACAAGGTATCATCGCCGTTGCCATGGCGACCATCCATCCAGACCTCATCGAAGTAATCAAATAATCGTCGATAATCAATGATTAGTCATTGGTGATAGATAAATCATAACTCTGAAATCATAAATCAAAATAGCATGTCTCTTTTAGAAGAAGCACTCCTCCTTCAGCGTGCTGCGCACGATCTGATGTATTTGGGTATGGACGGCAGTCCTATCTATAGTGATGACTTGTCTCGTCGTAACAGCGAAGTTTATCGCTTAACCACAACTTTGTATAATTCCGGCAGCTGGGGCACCACGGTGGAGGAGCAGGCAAATGTATGTCTTGCGCTCTTGAAGGGGTATAGTGCCTCGTTCATTGACCATGGAGAAAAACAGCAGCATGTGCAGGAGGTATTGAGGCGTTGCTGGGATACCCTTGATTCCCTTCCTTCCTCTTTGTTGAAACTCCGTTTGCTTACGGCTTGTTATGGAGAGGTTTTCGATGAGCCTTTGGCCGACGAGGGCCGTTCTATCATTGCTTCCTGGAGTGTTGCATCACTGACTGCCGAGCAGCAGGAAGCAGTTGATGAGTTTCAGAATGTGGTGGATAATCCTTATCCATGGGAGGAAATGGAATAAAAATGTATAAATAGAATTTCTCTTTGAAGAAAAAACGTATATTTGCATATAGCTTCTAAAAAAGAGAAATAAGATGGAACAGATGCGTAAACTGCCGATTGGTATACAGACTTTTGAAAAGCTGCGTGAAGAAAATTATCTTTATGTAGACAAAACAGCAATGGTCTATAAGATAGCATCCAATTCCACTCCCTATTTTTTGAGCCGTCCTCGCCGTTTCGGTAAGAGTTTGCTTATATCTACCTTCGAAGCTTACTTTCAAGGACGTAAAGATTTGTTTCACGGACTTGCCATCGAAAAACTGGAAACCCGGTGGGAGGAATATCCTGTATTGCATCTGGACTTGAATGCCCGTAAATATGAAACAGCCGGAGATTTGGTAGCCATGCTTAATCAATATCTGGAAAAGTGGGAATTGAAATATGGTGCGGAAAAGCAGGAGCGTAGTCCCGAAGAGCGCTTTGCCTATGTGATAGAGCAGGCGTATGCCCAGACGGGTAAGCAAGTGGTAGTGTTGATTGATGAATACGATAAGCCTTTGCTTCAAGCTCTTTCGGATGAAAAGCTAACGGAAGAATATCGTCGGATATTGAAAGCCTTTTATGGGGTACTGAAAAGTGCCGACCGTTATCTCCGTTTTGTTTTCTTGACGGGTGTGACGAAGTTTGCGCAGATTAGCGTGTTCAGTGATTTAAATCAGTTGCAGGACATCAGTACATGGCCCGACTATTCTTCTTTATGTGGTATTACTAAGGAAGAACTGCTCACAACGTTTACTCCGGAGATAGAACGTTTGGGTGTTTCCAATGGAATGGACTTTGATACAACTTTGGAGCAGATGACGAAGCTGTATGACGGTTATCATTTTTACCCTCATTGTGAAGGGGTTTTTAATCCTTTCAGTGTGTTGAATGCATGCAAGTCGAAGATTTTGGATAATTTCTGGTTTCAGACCGGTACTCCTACCTATTTGGTAAATTTATTGAAAGAGAGTGATTATGATTTGCGCCTTCTGATTGAGGGAGTTGAAGTGACGGCTTCCGCCTTTTTTGAGTATCGTGCAGAAGTAAAGAATCCGCTTCCCATGATTTATCAAAGTGGTTATCTGACCATCAAAGACTACGATAGGGATGTTTTATTGTACACTTTGGGTTTTCCCAATGATGAGGTACGCTATGGTTTCTTGAATTTCTTGGTACCTTATTATACAGGAGTGACTGATGATGAAACCGGTTTCCACATAGCCAAGTTTATGCGTGAACTCCGTTCCGGTGATGTGGATGCTTTCATGGAACGTCTGCAAGTGTTCTTTGCCGGTATGCCATACGATTTGAGCGATAATACGGAGCGTCACTACCAGGCTATCTTTTATGTGGTTTTCACTTTGATGGGACAATTTGTTGAAACGGAAATCCGTAGTGCCCGCGGTCGTGCCGATGCCGTGGTGAAGACGAAAGATACCATTTATGTTTTTGAGTTTAAACTGAACGGCAGTGCTGAGGAGGCTTTACGGCAGATTGACGAAAAAGGGTATCTGATTCCTTATACGCTGGACGGGAGGCATCTTGTCAAGGTGGGGGTGAACTTCAGTAAGGAAAAGCGGAATGTAGACAGATATATTGTGGAAGATTGTGTTTTCTAAAATTGGAAATATGGTTACCATTAAAAATAAGGAATACGGTTCTAATATTAGCCTTGCCGCCATCTACAATTGCATGGCAAAGCAGCGGATGCTGGAATTGCGAAGAAACTGGACTTGTATGTAAGTCCTAACTTGAAGAAGGAAGAGACAGCCCGGCGGGTGGCTGAGGGAATTCTTTCTGCTCCGGTGAATATCATGTGTTCCCTTTGCAAGGCAGAACATCAGTTGCTCGAGGTGTTTGTCACGGCTAGTGCCAATGCATACGTGGTACGCAAGATACGCAAAACTCTCTATAAACTCCAGAAGTTCGGTCTTGTGCTGACATACGAGGATGATGCTAAAGGTGAATGGCACATGCTGATGCCTGACTCTGTACGAGATTCCCTCGCGGACTTTGTCCCGCAGTTTATGAATTATATAAATGCCGGCCAGCCGATACCTTCGGCAAAGGAAATCCGGATGCGGATGGCATTGCATCGCTTTTGGGATGGGGAGGATTGATGCTGGATTTAAAAAATAATGTATTATAGCTTACCCATATGGACGTTAGAAGGGAAAATTCACGAAGATTATTTCTCTTTCATCAGCCAGTCTGAAGATTACTTGGGCTTTACTTTCAGACCCAGAGTGGTAAGAGACAGACGGGATAAAGTACTCTTTACCAGTTTTCTGCCTGCTATCAGCAAGAAATACGAAAGATTTTGGAGAAAAGGCTTGGTCGCTGCCCACTATTGGTTGGGCTATCTTGCAGAAAAAGAACCGAATCTGTTTTATCATTGGTAAATTAACTAATTATTAATCAAAAATATAACTCAAAGTAGGCTACAATACCTTTACGGGCATTATAGCCACGCAGTGAGTGCTTACGGGAGATGCCCTAAATAGGGTATTTGTCTCTAAATTAAGTACTTACTATTAAATAAATCATGAAAATTTTAGTGACCGGTGTAGCCGGATTTATAGGCTTCTATGTTTGTAAACGTTTGCTGGATAGGGGAGATATCGTAGTAGGATTGGATAATATCAATACATACTACGATGTCGGTTTGAAATATGGCCGTCTTTCTACCTTAGGTATTCAGCAGGAGCTTGTGGACTGGTATAAGTTTGTCGAAAGCAATTTTTTTGAGAATTTTCGCTTTATCCGCATGAATCTGGAAGACAAACAAGTTATGCAGATGCTTTTCGCCAATGAGCATTTTGACAAGGTTGTGAACCTTGCCGCTCAGGCCGGAGTGCGCTATTCCCTTGAAAATCCGTATGCCTATGTGGAGAGCAATATAGACGGCTTCCTAAATGTGTTGGAAGGCTGTCGTCACTATCAGGTGAAACATTTGGTTTATGCTAGCTCCAGCAGCGTCTATGGGCTGAATGGAAAAGTTCCCTTCTCGGAAAAGGACAGCATTGCGCATCCGGTAAGCCTTTATGCAGCCACGAAGAAATCCAATGAACTGATGGCGCATACTTACAGCCATTTGTATGGTATTCCTTCTACCGGTCTGCGCTTTTTCACGGTTTATGGTCCTTGGGGGCGTCCGGACATGTCCCCTTTCCTTTTCACCGATGCTATGTTGCACGGTCGTGCCATAAAGGTTTTCAATCATGGCGATATTTTACGCGATTTCACTTATATCGATGATATTGTTGAAGGCGTACTTCGGGTGATAGACCATATTCCTGTTCCCAATCCCCATTGGAGTGCACAAGCTCCCGATCCCAGTTCTTCAACTGCTCCTTATAAGATTTATAATATCGGCAATTCTCATCCGGTGAAGCTGATGGATTTTATTCAGGCTATCGAAGAGGTGATAGGTCATCCGGCGGAGAAAGTGTATCTTCCGATGCAACCGGGTGATGTTTATCAGACGGACGCGGACACTACGGCCTTGCAACAGGAATTGGGTTTCAAACCCAACAAATCGATTAAGGACGGAGTTCGTGAAACGGTAGAGTGGTATCGCTCTTTTTATAAATTATAGTTAAAAGCAAAACGAAAATAGCATGAAAATAGCGATTGTTGGTACTGGCTATGTAGGGCTGGTTACAGGTACTTGTTTCTCGGAAATGGGTGTCGATGTGACTTGTGTAGATGTGCAGGAAAGTAAGATAGAAAATCTGAAAAAGGGTATTATTCCTATCTATGAGCCGGGTCTGGAGGATATGGTTCATCGTAACTATACTGCCGGCCGTCTGAAATTCACTACAAACTTGACGGATTGTCTGGATGAGGTGGAAGTTGTGTTCAGTGCTGTTGGAACCCCGCCTGACGAAGATGGTAGTGCCGATTTGAGTTATGTATTGACAGTGGCGCGTACCATTGGTCGTACGATGAACAAGTATGTATTGGTTGTGACGAAGAGCACAGTTCCGGTGGGTACAGCCCAAAAGGTGAAGTGCGCCATTCAGGAAGAGCTTGACAAGCGTAATGCGAAGATAGAGTTTGACGTGGCTTCCAATCCAGAGTTTCTGAAAGAGGGTGATGCGGTGGATGATTTCATGAAGCCTGACCGTGTGGTTGTAGGTGTGGAATCAGAAAAGGCCAAGTTGATGATGGAACGCCTTTACAAGCCGTTCATGATGAATAATTACCGTCTGATATTTACGGATATCCCGAGTGCTGAGATGATAAAGTATGCTGCTAATTCGATGTTGGCCACGCGCATTAGTTTCATGAATGACATCGCCAATCTTTGCGAACTGGTAGGTGCCGATGTGAATATGGTTCGTAAGGGTATCGGTTCGGACAGCCGTATCGGAAGTAAATTTCTGTATCCGGGTTGTGGGTATGGTGGCTCTTGTTTCCCCAAGGATGTGAAGGCCTTGATAAAAACCGCTGAAAAGAACGGTTATCCGATGCGTGTTTTGAAAGCAGTGGAGGAGGTGAACGGACGTCAGAAGAGTATTCTCTTTAACAAATTGTTGAACCATTATAAAGGTGACTTGAAAGGCAAACAAATAGCTTTGTGGGGTTTGGCTTTCAAACCTGAAACGGATGATATGCGGGAGGCGCCCGCCTTGGTTTTAATTGATAGGCTGGTGGAAGCTGGTGCGTCAGTGAAGGTTTATGACCCTATTGCAATGAATGAGTGTAAACGCAGGATAGGTGATAAAGTCGTCTATGCTACGGATATGTATGATGCCGTATTGGATGCAGATGCTTTACTGCTTGTAACGGAGTGGAAGGAATTCAGGATGCCGAGTTGGGGTGTAGTGAAGAAGACGATGCGGCAGGCTGTGGTGGTTGATGGACGTAATATTTATGAGAAGTCGGAGTTGCAGGAATTAGAGTTTGAGTATTATAGTATAGGTAATGGCGGTAAATAATCAAGTTAGATATTTGGCCTTTTTAATGGTAAGACTGATTTGCGGAAAGGAATCTTCCGCTTGTGTGAGAGTATAAGAGGAGTGCAAGAAATCAGCGATGAAGATAAGGGACAAAATAAGGGAACTTAATCTGAATCGTTGCTCTTTTAGCGGAATTGATGACATTGTGGATAAAATAAGCCCAATGATCAACGGATAGATTAACTACTATACCAGATTTGGGAGAACCGAGTTTAAAGTTAAGATGACACAAATCAGAAAAAACTTAATTACCAATGTGATGTGTCTTATAGCTAACGTATTGGTAGGACTGTTTTATACTCCTTATCTCGTAAAGGAGTTAGGGGTAGTCACATACGGAGTGTTACCGATAGCATTGGTGGTAAATCAATATATTATTATCTTGACCGACTCGCTTCAAAGTTCGGTTACGAGGTTCTATTCTTTAGAGTATAGGCAAAAGAATTACAAAAAAGCATCGGTTTACTTTTCATCAGCTATAGCTATAACAATATTGCTTGCTGTTATTGTTTTGCCTGTTATTTTTTGTCTTTTGCCGCAGATTGAAGCTTTGCTGCATATTCCGGATAAATTTTTTCATTCTGCTGGACTATTGATTGCTTACACTGTAGCAAGTCTGTTTGTGGCAGTTTGCAGTAATTGTGTCAATATTACAATTTATTCAGACAATCGACTCGACCTTATCAACTATCTTAAAATACTGAGGAATCTCGCAAAGTTAGTTTTCAATATTATGCTATTTACATTTTTGACAACAGATGTGTCGAATGTAGGATTGGCATCTGTGCTTGCTGAATTGTTGGTATTGGTTATAAGTATCATATTCTATAAGATAACAAAAAGTAAGGAAATACAGTTTGGCAGACGATTCGTTAGTTTTAAAGCAATGAAGCCGATTGCCAAGATGCTGACATGGGTGTCATTGATGAGTTTTTCGGGAGTTTTTATCTATAAGATTGATGCAATTCTTGTAAATAATTATTTTGGTCTATATAATACAGGTATTTTGGGGGCTATATCTGAATTCGGGTCTTATTGCATAAGTATAACGGGCGTTATAGGTGTACTGTACCGTCCGCTTATGCTTATAGCCTATTCTGAGGGTAGACATGATGATCTTGTGCGTACTGTTGTTGACGGGGCATATATTGTTGGACTGATTTCAAGTTTGCTTTGTGGCATAGTTATGGGATTATCAGTTCCCATTCTGAAAGTATGGCTTAACGATGAAATCTCGCATTACTGGTTATGGCTTGTAATCAAGATGTTTATAATCCCGATAACCACATTTGGGTCTACATACAGTATTATTTATAATCTTTGGAATAATGTGAGAAGCAGTGCATTGTGGAGTTTGGCTATTGCCGTTATATATGTTGGGACAAGCGTAGTATTATTGGAACTTGGTGTTAATATGACTGCGTTCCTGATTATTGGTGCTGTAGCTGCAATTATGCAGGGGGCTGTGCTTCACATTGCCATATACAGCCACATCTATCCTCAGTCTATGCCCAAAGTATATGTCAGACTATGGAGGTGTTGTGCTTATTTTGCGTTGGTATTTGGGCTTTCCTTTGCAATAGATTACTTTATAAATGCTTCCAATCTGTTTACGTTATTGGTTGAGGGTGTGTTGGCATTGTTAGTAGCTTTGTGTGTTGCGCCAATATTCATTAATGCAGAGGATTTGGATGCCTTGGATGTGATACTACCTATAAAGACCGTGATGCGGTGGCTCAATTTTAATTGGACAAGACAAAATGCATAGACAAAATGAACATAGCTATTTATAATTATCAAGAATTTAACGAGTATATAGGTGGCATTGAGCGCGTGTCAATATCCCTAACAAGAAGTTTGATTAAACGTGATGTCAATGTGATTTTTGTTGCTGTGCATAAATCACAATACAATATAGAGTATAGGACTCCAGTACCGATGTTTTTTCTACCGGATGAGGATGCTACATCTGTAAACAATATAAAAGAGTTTAAAAGAATATTGGCAGAACAAAACATAGATGTTGTTCTTAATCAAGATGCCCATTCGTTGGCTTCGCACGAACTCGTATGGAAGGTGGTGCAAGGCACATCTGTGAAATATATTTCAGCCTTGCATTTTTGCCCAACGATAAGAAACTTGATATATAGACATCCTATAGACTGGAACATGTTTTCGTTCAGGGAGAATTGTCTTCGTCTGTTAAAGGGAATTGCCTATAAATATCCATTTTGTTTGTTCACAATGAAAAACGTAAAAAAGCATTATCGTAGATTGTATGAAGAGAGTAATCGTGTAGTGCTACTTAGTGAAAGGAACATTCCGGAGTATGCAAAAGTTGGCAGGTTGAAAAACACTAAAAAACTATGTGCAATAAACAACATGCTATCTTTTGAGAGGAAAGATGTAGATTGTACGAAGGATAATAAAATTCTTTTTTGTGCCAGAGTGTCCCCTCAAAAAAGGCCGGAAAGGGCTTTGTATGTGTGGAAGGAAATATATAAAAAATTGCCTGGCTGGTCGATTGATGTAGTGGGTGATGGCAACTTACTTGACCGATTGAAACGACTTTCCGACAAACTTAACTTGGAACGTGTTACATTTCATGGGTTCAAGAATCCCATAGATTTTTATAAGTGTTCAAAAATATTCCTGATGACTTCTGATTATGAAGGATGGGGGCTTACTCTGACTGAGGCTATGCAATATAAATGCGTACCTGTGGTCATGAGTACTTATTCAAGTATTTTTGATATTGTTGACGATGGTAAGAATGGTTGCCTTATACTAAACGTGGATTGCAAGACAATGGCAGATAAGGTGTTGTGGCTTGCGGAAAATCCACAAAAGTTGAATGATATGGCAGATGAGGCTTATAAGAAGACACAGTGTTTTGCTGCTGATAAGATTGCTGATAAGTGGATAAGTGTGTTTGAAGAGGTATTACATCAAAAAGATATTCTGAGATGAAACTAATATCTCTAATTGTGTTATTAATTTCATTAGTATTTTTTTATACGGCCCCTAATTATCCGTCAAGACCATTTATGGGGTTTTGTACAATAATAGCCATATTCTTAATTGTATTACAAATAAAAGGCTATTGTACAGACAAAGAATTAAAGAAAATTTATTTAAGACATTCTACTATATTTCTGATATTTTTTTTTATTGTATTCTTTCAAAGGGCTACTGATTTTTCTTTAGGCATAATAGATCAGGATTCGATTTCTGTATACGATTTGATATGGGCTTACGTTCCTTCTGTTGTCAGTAAAGCAAGTGCTCTTGCTCTTTTAGCTTTAAGTACTTTTTTGTTTGGGTATCATTGCTATAGCCCAAGGCTGTTGAAGGACTGTATATACACATATAAGTTTCGTAGTAAGTATTTTTTGGTAACAAGCGGATTCGGGTTGCTATTCGTATATGTTGCATTGACAGGTATTGGTGATTTTTCAAAGCATTCAGAAGATGAGAATATGGGTTTTTTGATGGTTGCTCAAGCTGTCTTGTTGGCAATTGTAGTAATTTATTCTTATGAGTATAAGAATAAAGTCAATGCAAAAAGTATAAGAATTTTATATTTTTTATTTCCATTGTCATTAATTTTATTTTATCTCTTTGTATATTTTGCTACAGGTAATAGAGGTGGTGCAATAAAAGTGTGTCTTATGTTATTAGCATCTTACGTATACATTGCAAAGGATGGTGTTAATTATAAGAGAATATTTGTGCTTTTTATTATAGGGGCTTTTTCGATGACTCTTATTGGCATCATAAGAATGCAAGAGACAAAAAATTTGAATGAAATATCTTCGTTGATTTCTGCAAAGGAAACAATTTCACCTTTAACAGTTGAATTATCAGGTAGTGTTAATACGGTTCATCTCGTTTTAGCAAATGTTCCTATTAAACAAAATTATAATTGGGGAACTTCGTTTATTAATGGTTTTTCGGTTTTAGTACCTGGTTTAAGTAGAATTACACATGGGGTTGCAGAACCGTCTGGAGAAACGATAACAAAAATGTATTTTGGTGAAAATATGCCAGATTGGGGATGGGGATTCGGCTCTTCATGTATTGCAGATGTTTATATTTCATTCGGAATTCTTGGAATTATAGTCATTTTCTTTTTTTTAGGTCGATTTATTCACTATTTGGAATATGGAACTTTTGTGGCTGATAAGTCTCCGTATTTTTTAATTCTTTCATTTTGTGTCTTTTCACAATTTCATTCCCTTTGTAGAGGCTCATTTTCTATATTGTTTTTAAGTTGGGATTATGCCGTTTTATTGGTATTCCTATTTGTTCAATGTTATAAAAAAAGGAAAATTATACATAATACATAAAGTCAGTTGCTATGGTAAATTCCAAACCCTATTATCCTGAAATTACCTGCCTCAAAGGTATTGCAATTCTGTTTGTTATAATGGGGCATTCGTTGACTCCAGTTTTAAACTTAGACACTGAAATCAGCCCGATATTGCGCTATATAATCGTTGAGCCCCAGATGTCGATGTTTTTCATTGCAAGTGGTTTTTTGTTTTCAGAAACGTTGGATTGGAGGACTTTTTTTAGTAAGAAATTTAAGCGGCTAATGATACCTTATGTGTCGTTTTGGTGCATCATGCAGTTTACTCATTCTGTTCTTGCAGGATTCACAAGGTCGGGGGGTTACGATATTGCCGATGAGATAGTGGCTTTATTTACAGGTGGTCATTATTGGTTTCTTTACGACCTTTTGCTGGTAATGATTACAACAAGGTTGTTCCGTAGTTTTAAGGGGGGATTGATACTGCTTGCAACGATAGCTGTGATATGCCGTTTGTCAATAAGCGATATGCCGACCAATATGTGGAGATATTTCCTTTATACCCCATTCTTTATCGCAGGCATCTATATGCGTAGAAACTATTCGGTAATCAGAAAGTTTGTATCAGAATATCGTTTGCCAATTTTTGCTGTTTCATTGGTGGGCTTTGTTTTGGCTTATATGTTTGAAGAAAAAGAAATGTTTATAGGTCGTATGGCAGGTGTTGTGTTGTTTGTAACTATGTGCTATACAATACTTTATGATTTTAATGGGGGGGGATGAAAAGGTCTTTGGAAAGCTGGGGATTTTTCATTTTGGAAAATATTCTTTGCAATATTACCTCAACCATATTCAAACGGCAATGGTGACGATAGCAATCGTTTCGCACTTGCATCTTGATTTTCCATGCAGCCACTATGTAGAATGGCTGTTAATATCTGTTTTGATGACGCTATTCTCGTATATAGCTCTATTGGTAGAGAAACGTTTTAAGGTGTTGCGCATCATGACAGGTTTAGAATAAAACAAAAATAGATGAAAATACTGTTTGTTTCCGAAAGTTATTATCCATATCAAAGTGGTGTGCCGATGGTGGTGAAATATCTGGCCGAAGGTCTTGCGGTTGATAATGAAGTAACTGTTGCTACATCAATTTCTCCGACAGAAGAATTGCCTGTCGGGGATGAATATAATGGGGTGCATATCCGGCGTTTTCTTCTGTGGCACAACATAGCCAAGAGGGTGAAAGGCGATTTATTGGGTATCCGAAGTTTTGTACTTAACGGTTCCTTTGATGTTGTTATAATAGAGTGTGGACAGGCAATGACAACTGATGCTCTGTTGCCCATAATGAGCCAGATAAAAGTTCCGTGCATTCTTCACGCCCATGGTTTATCGGGATTGCTTTGTAAGCCATTCGGCTTAAAGTCTGACTTCAAGCATACCATTGGCGGCACATATAATTGGTTGCGTATGCAGATTTACTACGGCTATACTTTCAAGCGTCAATGTAAATATTTTGCGGCATCCATTAGCTTGACTGATTGCGATTCGGGATTTGATTATGTCACTAAGAATATTCAAAGTAATTATGTGCTTTGTAATGCGGCTGATGACGCATTTTTTGAGAAGGCAGAGGAACAATATGAATTGCCTACTGATGGACGACCATATCTGATTAGCATAGCCAATTATACGGTGGTAAAGAACCAGATAGAAATGATGCGTCAGTTCTACAAATCAAAGCACAAGGAATACGCCCTTGTCATGATAGGTTCAAAGAAAACTCCTTATTACTATGAGTTGCAAAAGGCAAAAGCTAAATTTGACAGACAGTATGGTGAGCGTTCGGTCTTTATGTTTACCGGAATAGACCGTAAGTATTTTCCCTACATCTTGGACAAGGCTTCTGCCTACTTGGTTTCCAGTACACATGAAGAATTTTCTATATCTGTAATAGAGGCAATGGCAAGGTCATTGCCGTTTATAAGTACTAATGTGGGAAATGCTCATCAACTACCTGGTGGCATAGTTGTGGATGACATACGTGATATGCACTTGACAATAGATGCAATGTTAGGTAATGACAAAGAACGTGCCAGGCTGGGTAAAGAAGGAAAGCAATATGCTTTTGAAAATTGTCGTAGGCGTACAGCTGTGAAAAAAATGGAAAGTATAATACACAAAGTTTTGCAGCAACAAGTGAAGAGCAACAAATATTAGCGTATATGAAAACAATACTTTTTATATGTCCGTATTTCGGTAAACTGCCAATTGCTCACATGAAGTTGTGGTTGTTGTCATGCGAAAAGAACCCTACTATCAATTGGTTGATACTGACGGACGATTATACGGAAGAGTTGAAATACCCGTCAAATGTGAAGGTGGTTTATACAACCTTGGAAGCTATAAAGCAACAGGTGCAAAAGATGTTTGACTTTCCTATATATCTTGACCATCCATATAAATTATGTGACTATAAACCGGCCTATGGTTATATATTCCCTGAATACACCAAAGGTTATGACTATTGGGGACACTGTGACATGACGGATTGTATTTTTGGAAATTTGCGTAAGTTTTTGACTGACGAGTTCCTTACTGGTGCGGACAAGTTCCTGTATCTTGGCCATATGACCATATATAGGAACACCGATGAAGTGAACCATAGAATATTTGAGGACGTGTCATTCCGAAAAAACAATCTAAAAGAAATTTTGGGGTCGGAACGTAATTGGGCTTTTGACGAGCTGAATCCTATAAGTATAAACACCATATACATGGAGTACGGATGGAGAATAAAACGTTTTGATGAAATGTACGCTGATATAAAAGCCTCTGAGAAAAATTTTGTGACAGGCAAATACGATGAACGTTTCATATATAAAGGGCCATCTGAAGGGAAGCATGTTTTCGAGTGGAATTCAGGAATCCTGACAGACTGGATACTTCATAAAGATGGTTCCTTGACATCTCGGGAATTAGGCTATGTGCATTTTCAGAAGAGATGCATGAAGGATAAGGTTTCTGAAACCATCAGATTCTGCATCGTACCGAATGCGTATATAGATACCCCTAATAAGATTGACTTGGCTTTTGTTCGCAAACATACAAAATATTGCAGATACATGTATCCGCAATATTTTAAGTTACGATATAAAAACCTGAAATTCAAATTAAAGAACAGCATCAAAAGATTTTTTGTGCATGAGAGACCATAATATATTCGTAACCATAGCAATTCCTTTTTATAATTCTGAGTGTTTCCTTGCTGATGCCATTCAGTCAGTTGTGAACCAGACTTATATAAACTGGGAATTATTGCTGATGGATGACAACGGAACAGACGGTTCACGTAAAATTGCTGAAAAATTTGCAGCAAAAGACAAAAGAATACGATTGGTTAGTGATAACGAGAATCACGGGCTTCCCTCTCGTCTTAATGAAAGTGTAGAGTTGGCCAAAGGTGAGATATATGTCCGTATGGATGATGATGACATTATGGTTGCGGACAGAGTGGAAACGCAAGTGGAGTACCTGTTGGAACATCCGGACGTTGATGTAGTGGGGGCGTCAGCAATGATAATTGATGATAAAAATAATATTATACGTTCCTCTGATATGAGCGGTGTTTCTACTGGGTTTATACATCCTACGGTTTGTGGGAGGACAGAATGGTTTCGTAGAAACAAGTATAATGAGAAATGTCGTAGATGCCAAGACTGTGAACTCTGGCTTCGGACGGCAGGCAGCAGCAATTTTTACAACATAGAACGTCCGTTGCTGTTCTACCGTGAATTTGGTATACCGTCCTTGAAGAAAAATCTGAAAGCTCATCAGGCGCAACGCTATATCTATCGTGGTTACAAGCGATATGGAAAATCATTTGCATGGTATCTTAAATCAATTATGTCTACATATATAAAGGATGCTGTTTATCTGTTCTTTGCTGCTATAGGAAAAATGGATTATTTGGTGGGTATGAGAAAAAGGAGGCAGTTGCCGAAAGAACTATGGCTGAGTGAGGTAAGTGTAAACATATAGAAAATAAATTATGAAGCCAAAATTATTTCAAATGGTTCTTGTTTTTGAGTATAATAGAGAGGTAAGATGAAAGGTAATCACTCACTGTATGGCACTTGACTCTTTTTTAATCGATTGTAATTTTTGCTTCATAATTTGATTTTTCGAGATTATGAATATGAGTGAATTTTACAGTGAATTTTTATTCCGTTATCAAATGGATGGAGGAGATTCGTTTGAGTCCTCTTACGGTAACCGATGTTCCTAAAGAGAATTCTCCTGATACGGGTGATGTTTTTATCTTTCTTGGTAAAGGCCGCTGTAATTTGGAGATTCTTCTTATCCCAATTATGGCAAGTTCTCAAGCCGATATATGATGAGCCCCAAGATTTAGCGACTAATATTTTCATCAAAGCAGTTCGTTATGCCGTGAACGAATGGGCGGCTATATGCCGTTATGTCAATAGTGGTCAGGCGGAAATTGATAACAATACATTGCGGATGTTTTACGAAAATTAGTATCTGGAGAAACAGATTACATGGCACTTCTGCTAATGAATATTGCAAAATAATTTAATTATTAATCAAAAATATTGCTCTATATGCGCTATGATACCAGGAAAGGAATTACAGCCATACAATGAGTGCTTACAGATATTCCAAACAATGTTCTTATGATTTATTTTAACTACGATTATCCTAAAATGAAGATAAAACATCTAAATGGAGAATAAGAAAGTATTTTATGTTGTAACAACAATCCCTTCATCGTTACATTTTTTTAAGGGGCAATTGTCATATTTAAGTAATGATTTTGACGTGGTTGCTATTTCATCTGATAGATATGCTCTTGAACAATTCGGCAATAAAGAGGGTATTAAAACTTATTGTATTCCGATGAAAAGGGCAATCTCTCTTTGGGATGATTTTGGAAGCTTAATAAGGTTTCTTGTTTTTTTCAGAAGAACGAGTCCTGACATTGTTCATGGAAATACTCCTAAAGCTAGTTTTTTGTCAATGGTAGCAGCTAAACTGACTGGTGTATCTACAAGAATTTACATGTGTCATGGACTTAGGTATCAAGGATATAGTGGGCCAATGCGATCTTTATTAAAAATAATGGAGCGTATCTCTTGTTATTGTTCAACAACGGTTCTTTGTGTTAGTAATGGGGTGAAAAAGACATTAATAGCCGATAGGATATGTAAGGCTTCTAAATTGAAAGTTGTAGGGAATGGGAGTGTTAATGGCATTGATATTGAAAAGTTTTGCCGGAAGAATGTTCCGATGGAAAGCCTATCAACAATGATGAAAGTGAAAAAGGATTTTATTTTTTGTTTTGTTGGTAGAATTGTGACAGACAAAGGGGTGAACGAGCTGATTGCTGCATTTAAGCAGTTGGTTGGTTTATATAATGATATAAAATTAGTGATAGTAGGCTCATTTGAGGACAGTGGAAATTCTGTGGCAACGATTACTAGATCAGAAATAGAATCAAATCCTAACATTTGTTATTTAGGAAAACAGAAAGATGTCAGACCGTTTATGTGTATGTCAGATGTTTTTGTTTTACCGTCATATAGAGAGGGATTTGGCATGGTTCTTATGGAAGCTGGTGCATTGGAAGTTCCATGTATTACAACAGATATAAGTGGTTGTAACGAAATAATTCAAGATGGTGTAAATGGTAGAATTATTCCTTCACGTAATGAGGGCGCTTTATATGATGCCATGAAATGGTTTTATGAACATCGGGATGATGAAGTGAAAGAAATGGCAAGGTGTGCTCGCCATATGATTATTGAACGCTACGAACAGCAGAAGGTTTGGAAGGCATTTCTGGAAGAGTACCGTTCTTTAGAAAAATAAGGTATAGTTGTTCTAATATTCAAATTACGAATGTATTCTCATTTTTTTAAGAGAGTGATTGATTTCATTCTGGTCTTTATTGTATTGGTTGTTATCTGGCCCATTTTATTACTTATTACTATTTGGTTGCATTTTGCCAATAAAGGTGCAGGAGCATTCTTTACTCAGGAGCGTCCTGGAAAGGATGGAAGAATATTCCGTTTGATAAAGTTTAAAAGTATGACGGATGAACGGGATGCAGAAGGCAAATTATTGCCGGATGCTAAACGATTGACTCATGTGGGTAAATTTGTTCGTGCCACTAGTATTGATGAGCTTCCGCAATTGATTAATGTTTTGAAAGGGGATATGGCATTGATTGGTCCAAGACCTTTATTGCCGGAATATCTGCCTTTATATAATGAAGAACAAGCGCGTCGTCACGAGGTTAGACCTGGTATCACAGGATGGGCGCAGTGCCACGGGCGTAATGCTATTAGCTGGACTGAAAAGTTTAAATTAGATGTGTGGTATGTAGATCATTGTTCGCTACTGACCGATTTAAAAATAATTTTTATTACCATTAAATCTGTACTGAAGAGAGAAGGAATTTCATCTGCTACATCGGTAACAATGGAGAAATTTAATGGTCACAATTAACAGATAATAAGTCATGAAAGATTTGGGTATATATTGTGCAGGTGGTTTTGGCCGTGAAATATATTGTTTGATTTTTAAGACTCTAAAATCTCCTGATTGGAATTTTGTCGGATTTTTTGATGATGGAGTGGATAAAGGCAAACAACTTCAGTATGGCGATTGCATAGGAGGTATGGATGAATTAAACTCTTGGAAAACTCCAATAGATATCGTAATTGCTAATGGCAATCCCCAAATGCTAAAGAAAATAAGTGAAGGTATTACCAATCCATTGATAGATTATCCGAATATCATTCATCCTTCTTGTACGTTTGCAGATGACGAGACAATAAGTTTAGGTAAAGGGAATATATTTTGTTTAGATTGTCATCTTAGTTGCAATGTATCTATGGGTAATTTCAATATAATGAATGGACATATCAGCTTCGGGCATGAAGTCATTGTCGGTAACTGTAATGCTTTTATGCCTGGAGCAAGAATTTCTGGTGGTGTTACTGTTGGAGATGGCAACCTTTTTGGAGCCATGTCATTTGTAGTGCAATATAATAGGATTGGTTCAGGCGTTAACTTAGGTCCGGGTGGCATTCTCCTCACAAAACCTAAAAATGAGTCAACCTATATAGGCAATCCTGCAAAATTATTCAAATTTTAAGCACAGATTTATATATGATTCGTATAAGTAAGCCGATTGTTAGAGAAGTGGATAGAAAGGTCTTTTTAGTTTCGTATATGTCTGATAATAAAAGTAAAACGGAAGTAAATCCTAATGGGGAAGAAGTATTCTATGCGACAACCAAAGATTATGGACAGTATCTCACGAATGAATCTTCTGATTGTTTCGTTGTAGGTATCCTACTGATGGCAATTAAATTGGGGCAAGATATTGAGTGCGATACAATTTCTGAAAAACTTTATTATAATCTTGTGCATACAGTAATACCAATATTGGCTCAGATATATGGTGGAAAAGAAATAAAAATTCATTGTAAGCATTTGTCTAATCAAAATTATCAAGCAAAAGCAGTGGCTACCGGTTGCTCACTTGGCGTGGATAGCTTCTCAACTATAATTGACCATATTGGAACTGATTGTTCTCCATCGTATAGGCTTACTCATTTCACCTATTTCAATGTAGGTGCTCACGGAGATAAGAATTTGGATAAAGTAAAAGAGTCGTATGACAATGACTTTAAACTAGTGGACGCATATGCGAAAACGAAGAAAATTCCGGTAGTAGCTGTTGAATCAAATATCTCAAAACTCTATGAAGGCTTTGATTTTAATCAGTGTGCATTGATTAGAAATATGAGTGTGGTTTTGAGTATGCAGAAGCTTTTTCGCAGATACATCTATGCAAGTTCGTTTCATATAAGGGATACGAGTTTTTCGAATAAAGATATGCATTATCAATCGCCATTTTTACTTCCGGCATTATCCACTGAGACAACAGAGTTAATAAATGGTGATCCATGTCTTGATAGAGTAAACAAAACAAGAAAAATTGCAGACTTTGAGGATACTTACAAATATCTCTATGTTTGTTGGAAAGAACTTATTGCTAATGATGGACTTAATGAAGACATTGCAAAAGTGAAAGATGAGTTTTTGAATTGTACTCGATGTGATAAATGCCTGCGTACCATTCTAACGCTTGATATTTTGGGGAAGAAAGAGAAATATCACAATATTTTTGATTTAAAATATTATGATAAATCAAAAGACCTCTATGTAGGAAAAGTGATTGCCTATAAAAGAAGGGAAACCTATTATCAAGAGATATATCAATTGATGAAAGAGACAGATTTCCCCATTACATTAAAAGCCAGAATATATACGTTTATGTGGACTATATATAAAGTAATAGGTTTTGGTGTAAACTACAGATGGTTAAGAAAAATAGTTGGTAAATGTTAGAACATTCAATAATAATCATTCAAAATTGTACCATAATGAAATTAAATGAATTTATCGAGAATTTTGCAAATCAGTTTGACGATACTGATGTAAGTGAAATCACGGCTGCAACAGAATTTAAGGCTCTTGACGAGTGGAGTTCTCTTGTTGCTCTTAGCATCATTGCAATGGTTGATGAGGAGTATGACGTTACCATTAAGGGTGACGATATTCGCAACTCAAAGACCATTGAAGACTTGTTTAATGTAGTCGCAAGTAAGGCTTAGGTCTTATGGCTTATTTGAAAGTAGAGAATGTTAGGATCACTGGCATATCGGCTGGTGTTCCTAAACATGCCGAAGGTTCTGTTTCTACTACTGATAAGTATGGTGCTGAAGACTTCGTACAAACTACTGGTATCAAGGAGAAACGTTATGATGAACGATTGACAACTTCTGACCTTGGCCTCCCTGCTGCTGAAAAGTTGATTGCAGATCTGGGGTGGGACAAGAAAGAAATTGGTGCATTGGTTTTCGTGTCCCAGACTCCTGACTACATTCTTCCTGCAACTGCGTGTATTCTGCAAGCTAAATTGGGATTAGAGCGTAGTTGTATGGCAATGGATATCAATCTTGGTTGTTCTGGCTGGGTGTATGGATTGTCCGTATTATCCAGTTTAATGCAGACAGGGAATATAAAAAAAGCAATCCTGCTGGCTGGTGATGCTCGTAAACAAGCAAAAGAAGAGCTGGATCAACTCTTTGGTTATGCTTGTACAGCTACGGCATTGGAATACAGTAAGGAGGCAAAACCGTTCTATTTTGATTTGGGAACTGATGGTACTGGTTATGATGCGATTATTCGCCCGGGTGGTGGTTGCAGAAACCAGTTTAATGAAGATTCTTTAAAGCTTGAGTTGTGTGAAGATGGGCGTAAGCGCCATGCTATACAGACTCGCATGAAGGGTATGGATGTATTTGCTTTTGGTATTACGACAGCGCCAAAGAGCATAAAGAAGCTGACAGCTAACTATGAGATGGATTACACATCTTTTGATTATGTGATTTTGCATCAAGCTAATTACAAAATGACAGAAACAATCCGTAAAAAGTTGAAATTGGATGCTGAAAAGATGCCATATAGTATGCTCCATTTTGGAAATACATCATCGGCATCGATTCCCTTGACGATTGTTACCCAATTGAAAGGTAAAATTGAAGATAAGCCTACCAAAATAATTGGTTGTGCATTTGGTGTAGGCCTTAGTTGGGGTACGGTTGCTTTTGAGACAGAACATTTATTAATATCTGAATTAGTAGAAGTATAATGGTAGAGTTTAATCCTTTTGCTCTCAAGCGAAAAACAATTCTTGTTGTTGGCGCTTCTTCTGGTATTGGAAGAGAGATAGCTATTGAATGTTCAAAAATGGGCGGTAAGATAGTTGTCTGTGCTCGCAGTGAGGAAAATCTAAAGTCTGTTTTGGATGAGATGGATGGAAACGGTAATACTTATATAACTGCTGATATAACCAATCAGGAAGATTTGACGAAGTTGGTCAGTGATATGCCTGTTATAGATGGTTTAGTAATCTCAGCAGGTATCGGTGGAACTTTGGCTCTTCAATTTGCAACGCGAGAGAAGTTCGATAGAATTTTCAATCTGAATTTTTTTGCAGCGGTAGAACTTACTCGATTGATTTATAAAAAGAAAAAAATCAATAAAGGAGGGAGCATAGTATATATTTCATCCATTGCAGGCAATAATCGAATCACTCCGGGTAATGTAATTTATGGTTGCGCAAAAGCTGCATTGAGTACATACATGCGCTATGCTGCTATTGAATTTGCTGGAAGAAAAGTGAGGGTAAACACCATCAATCCGGGTATGACTAATACAAATCTTATTAATTCCAGTGGGGCGCTCTCTGATGAAGATTATCAAAAAGACATGGAAACCTATCCTTTGAAACGGTATGGTGAAGTGCAGGATATAGCTCCCGCAGCAATATATTTACTGAGTGATGCTTCTTCCTGGGTTACAGGATGCCAATTCGTTATAGATGGTGGAGTAACAACTAAATAAATTATTATGGACTATAAAGAGAGAATTAAAGAAATAATTGCCGATACATTGGGCATTGATATTGAACGAATTACTGATGATTTGGCCGCCGGTGATATTGAGGAGTGGGATTCGGTCGGGAATCTGACTATTATATCAACTATTGAGGAAGAATTGGAAGTTGATATTCCTATTGAGGACCTCTATGAACTCAACAACATAAAAGCAATAGTTGAAGAAATAATAAAACTTAAGAATGAGTGATATTTCGCATAGCTGTTTGTTGCAAGCCATAGTTGAGCATGCGGAACATATGCCTGATAAAATTGCACTGGTATGTGATGCTAAAGAGATTAGCTATAAACAGCTTAAAAATAGCATTTGGCTGGCTTCTGATTATCTTGATACTCTAAGCCTTCGTAAAGGAGACAGTATCATCATTACAGCACGGAAAGAACCAGAGTTTGTTTATCTATATTTCGGTGCCCATTTGAGGGGCATTGTGAATGTGGTGGTTGATCCTGCTTCGACACAAGATAAACTCTTATTCATCTCGAATACTGTAAAGCCAAAGTGCATTTTCGGTCTTCCTAAGTTTGTGTTTGATGGGGCTAAGAATATTGCTATAGATAGTCTGGAGCTTTCTGGTGAAGCTAAGGATACTAAGAATCCTTCATTGGATAAGGATGACATAGCGGACATCATGTTCACCACTGGTACGACGAGCGATCCTAAAGCTGTCTGCTTATCGCATTATAACATAGCCTCTTCGGCAAGGAACATTAACGGATTCATTGGCAATAGTGCTGATGAACGTGAAGTATTGGGATTGCCACTGAGCCATTCGTTTGGTCTTGGCCGTCTTCGTTGTTCACTCCTCAAAGGTGCAACCCTGATATTAGTAGGGAACTTTGCCAATCTAAAGGTCTTTTTTGAAGCTATGGAAAAGTATAAGGCTACAGGATTCGGCATGGTACCAGCTGTTTGGGAATATATAACTAAGTTGAGTGGAAATCGTATAGCACAGTTTGCTGATAGTCTTCGTTATATCGAGATAGGGAGTGCCCCTATGTCTATCGAGGCAAAGCAACGATTGATTGGCTTGTTCCCCAACACGCGCATCTGTATGCACTATGGATTGACTGAAGCCTCGCGTTCGTTCTTCATGGAATTCCATCAGTACAAGGACAATCTGGATACTATTGGGATGCCTACATCCGAAGAGGTGGAAGCGAAAATTATGAATGATAATGGCACAGAAATGCCTACGGGACAGCAGGGTGAGATTTGCGTAAGGGGTAATATGGTGATGAGCCGTTATTTGCTTGATAAGGACAATGCGGCGGCATTCTTCGGGGATTATTTTCGCACAGGGGACTTTGGTTTCAAAAATGAAAACGGACTCTACTATATGGTTGGTCGCAAAAAAGAATTAATCAACATTGGAGGAAAGAAAATCAGCCCGCTGACTATCGAAGAAGCTATTAAAAGTCTTGGTGTAATAGACTGTGCTGTGGTTCCAGTCAAAGATCCTAAAGGTATTCTTGGCGAAGTGCCTAAAGCTTTTATTCAGAAGATGGGCTGCCAACTCTCCTTTGACGAAATCATGCACGGTCTTAGCGGATTGCTTGAACCTTATGAAATTCCAACAGAGTATGAATTTATTGCGCGCATTCCGAAGACTGCAACAGGGAAAGTGCAACGATTATCACTCATTAAATAAGATTATGTCTGCATTAACAGTTAATAATGTAAGGGTAGCAGGTTTATCGGCTTGTGTACCTGAGAAGGTTGAAGAAAATCTTACTTTGTCAATTTTTGAAAATGAAGAAGAGGCCAAAAAGATTATTGCGTCAACCGGTATAGAGAGGAAGCATGTGGTTGATTCTGGTACAACGGCATCTGACTTGACAGTTGTAGCTGTTGAGAAGATGATTGCAGAATTGGGTTGGGAAAAAGAAAGTCTTGACTTGTTGGTATATGTTTGCCAATCACGTGACTATATAGCTCCTATGACTTCTTGCATTCTTCAAGATAGATTAGGGTTAAGTAAAGGCTGCTGCGTGATGGATGTACCTCTTGGTTGCTGTGGTTTCGTAAATGGTATGAGTATTGCTGCTTCTATGCTCTCTCATGGCGGTTTAAAACGTGGTTTGATGATAAATGCAGAGACTAACTCTACTAACCGGAATAAAAGGGATAGAACTGTTCGTCCTCTGTTTGCTGATGCTGCAACAGTAACGGCTCTGGAATACGATGTGAATGCAAAGCCCATGAATTTTACATTCGGAGTAGATGGTAGCGGTATTTCTGCCATTTATACCAAGTATGGTGGTATGCGTTATCCTATTACTCCAGAAACATTACAGGAAAAAGAGGTTGAACCTGGCATTATTCGTAAGGGTAATGATATGGTTGTCAATGGCATGGATGTTTTTTCATTTGCTATTAAGGTTCCTCCTCGTGCCCTAAAGGAATGTATTGCTCAGTATAATATCAATGTTGATACTATTGATCTTTTGCTGTTGCATCAGGCAAATAAATTCATTGATGAAAAAATTCGTAAAAGTATAAAAATTCCCGCGGAAAAATGTCCGTATTGCCTAGCGGACTATGGTAACGTTACATGTGCATCAATTCCTCTAACTCTCGTGACTCAGTGTAAGGAACGGCTTCATAACAACGCCAACCATATTCTAGCCTGCGGTTTTGGGGTGGGGCTTCAGTGGGGATGTATGGAATTCAATATTGATAACATTGTTTGTACTGATGTACAAATATATAAGTCAAAATAATCATGTTAGAAAATGCACGTTTCCATCATATAGGCTTTGCCGTAAATGATATAGAAAAAGTTAAGCCAGAGTATGTAGCTGGAGGGTATGTTGTTTCTGAAACTGTAATTGAACCCATCCAGAAAGTTTATGTAGCCTACGCCTGCAGAGAAGGATTTCCTACTGTTGAACTTCTTCAACCGTTGGATGAGACTTCTCCTATAGTGAAAATATTAGCAAAAAATGGTCCTACACCGTATCATATATGCTATGCGGTAGATGATATTGACGAAGCTATGCAAGAACTCCGTGCACGTAAGTTCATGCCTTTGGCGAAACCTATACCTGGTCATGGACTGGATGATGCTTTGATGGTATTTATGTTTAAAAAAAATGTTGGATTGGTGCAGTTGGCACAAATTAAAGAATAGTGTCATGGAAAAATTTATCAATACAAAAAAAGAACAATTCTTAGGCTTTGATTTTTTAAAGAATCATACACTGCCTTCACGTGATGTTTTTGACTATAGAGTACATAAGAAGGAGTATTCTGAGTATTTTGCACAATATGGTTTTCAGGTTTCAATGGTATATGCTGATTTCTATTCAAGGATGTGGTGCTCTGATTATAATGATAGGTATATGTCGGATGATGTGTATTACTATTATGTTATTCCTTGCTTGAATCGTTTCGATTTCATCAATTCCTATATGGATAAAAATGGTTATGACAGACTATTCCCTGATATTAAGAAACCTTCCATTCTGATGAAGAATATTAATGGTAGATTCTTTAGCCCTGATGATATGCCTATTTCTACAGAAGAAGCTGTTAAACTGGTACTTGCAACTGATTTGGATTGTATAATCAAGCCATCCATTGATTCAGGTTCAGGTAAGAATGTGAAATTGGTTCGGAAGGAAGAAATTGATACAGCGAAAGTCAAGGATTTGTTTGAGACATATAAATGGGATTTCAATATTCAGAAACGGCTTGAACAAAGTGCAACATTGAAGAAACTGAACGAGTCGTCACTGAACACGCTTAGAATTTATACTTATCGTACTTTAGCTGGAGAATATGTACTATTGGTATCAGTCGTTCGATTTGGAGGTAAAGGTGCGTTTAATGATAATGCATCGACAGGTGGTGGTTTCTGCCATGTTTATGATGATGGTAGTCTCGATCAGCGTGTTCTTCGCTATCACACACTTGATAAACCTACATTGAAAGAATTCTTAGGATTTGAAAGCCTTACTATACCGAATTATGATAGAGTGATGAAATTCGTGTTTGATTTGCATCGTCGTCTGCCCTATTTCGATTTGGTCGGGTGGGATATTGCACTTGATGTAAATAATGAGCCGGTTTTCATAGAGATGAATCTAACTGCAGAATCAGGATTTGCACAGATGAATGGTGGACCTCTTTTTGGAAAATATTTGGATGAAGTGATGGAGAGAGTCTCTAAAGTTCATAAAGACTATCGCAATAGCGTAGAGATGAAATTTGAGAATGGTTCAAGACTTATGATGAAAGTATGATTAAATTGAGTTTTCTTGGAGACATCATGTGTTTGAAAGCACAGAATGATGCCGTAATGAAGAAACATGGTGAGTATAGATATGATGGGTATCTGTCTGGTTTGGCACCTCTGTTGAAGGATTCTAATTATGTGATTGCCAATTTGGAATCACCCATCATGCGTTCCCCTTATACTCAAGATAATATCACTCAATCAGATGTATGCTTTGCTACTCCTTCTTCGTTATTGGATGAGGTGAAAGCGGCTGGTATTGATTTTGTAGCGACCTGCAATAACCATTGTTTGGATAGAGGGGTAGATGGCTTGTCTGAGACATTGCGTTGTATTAAAGCTGCTGGCATTGATTGTTCTGGTAGTTATCTTACAGTAGGAGATAGTGAAAAAGTATTTGTTAAGCAAGTCGGTACTCTGAAGGTAGCTGTTATATGCTGTACTTTTGGAACCAATTCGCAACTGAATGGGGTATTTCTCAATGAGGATGAACAGTGGAGAATTGATTTGACCAAGAAACAACAGAAATTATTGAAGTTGGAATTTAAAACATCAGGAGAGGGAAAATCTATAGAAAAATATATTTCTGATGATGTCTCACCTGCTGCTATTACCAATTCAAAAAATCAAGTTTTTCTTGAAAGGGTTCTTGAAAAGGTTCATAAAGCAAAAGAAGTGGCAGATATTGTCGTGGCTTATCCTCATGTTGGAGGACAATATAATCCATCTCCAGGTTTCTATACCAGATTTATTATTGATAGTCTAAAAGAGGCCGGTGCTGATATTATTGTAGCTAACCACCCTCATACTTCACTACGCTGTGAACGTTTGGATAATGGTGTATTCTGCGCTTATGCCCTTGGGAATTTAGCATTTACTCCCGATGTCGGCTTCTTTCTTGATAATGTTTTAGCTGAATTTGGTATAGTTCTTCACTCTTATTGGGATGAATCAACTAAACGGCTTATTAAGTTAACTTTCAACGTAACTCGTTGCATGATAGGAGAAGATGGAATCACTCGCGTTGTAGAAGTCTCTGAACTTTACAACCGTTTGACGAATAAATCTGAGCGTGAACGACTCATGATTGATAATGAATCTGTTGTCAACCGTTTTGCTGGATGGGCAAAATCGTTTGAACCATATAAAGAATACGTAATATTTTAACTGCATAATTATATGGATATGCAATATGTAAAATTAAATAATGGCATTGAAATGCCGCAAGTTGGTCTAGGAACGTTTCTTATACCGAAGGATAAGCTAGAAGATACTTTGATAAAAGCTTATGATATGGGTTACAGGCAGTTTGATACAGCTTGGAGATATTATAATGAGGCTGATATTGCCCGGATTTTCAAGAAACATGGTATTAAGCGTGAAGATGTGTTTATTACTACAAAAGTAAATATTGATGCGTTTTACTATGGGGGATATAAGTATGGAATTCATAGAATTCTTAACCGAAGAAATAATGTCAGTATCGA
>ERZ1504462.100-NODE-100-length-28133-cov-3.911603_pt1 | contig 28133 bp, 28 predicted proteins | sample MGYA00574787_ERZ1504462 | MGnify/ENA primary metagenome ERZ1504462 (study PRJEB39906, sample SAMEA3182113) | gut metagenome | biome: human; feature: gut; material: Stool; isolation source: human stools | place: Canada | collected 2013-05-07 ...
CATTAAAGGACCTAAATATTTAAAAATCCCATCAACTAATTCGTCTCCGGCTCTCCCAACTATTCTTCCACTTAATTTTTTAAGAATGGAAGAGAGTATTCCCTTAAATCCCAATTCCTCCCTTGCACCACATTTAACTAATGCTTCCGTTATTCTCTTTCGTGATTCATTCGGAATCATATCTTCAAATATGGTGATATAAGCTTCCTCTGATAATTTAATCAATTCAGCAGAAAAGGAACCATCCGTAATGTATCCCAATCTTTTAAGTTTCCACCTCAAATGATCTGATAATAATGGATTACTAATTTCAATTGCAATTTTATCATTTTCCTTAAAGAAAATAGGGGTAGACAGTAACTCCCTTAATTCTTTATCCAGCATTTCTTCTGATGAGTTGCGCATTTTAGCTTCATATAATAGATTTCTTGCCTTTGCTCTGGTCACTTTCAAATTGGACACGATATCATATAAATCAGGATCTTTCTCTATAATCTTTAAATCTTGCAGCTTCATAAAAAGCAATATATCGAAATCCCTTTTAGACATAGACCCATACGCAGGGTTCATATAGGCAGTGATTAATTCTTTAAAAACTCTTTTCACTTCTTTGGAGTCAACGCCATCAATTCGATCTACAAACATCATATCCCCCCTCTGTCATTTAATATAAAGCCCATTTTCTTAGCAGGTCTATGAAAAACAAGTCACCTGCTTCATGCTCAGCAGAATTAAAACTCTGTAATATTTTCAGAGATATATCTATAAGATTTATTCAATTCACCCGATAAACCGGGATTTATCTATACTCTTTCAACAAATAGTAACCATTACATTACCATTCACTTCTAATATTTTCTTATAGAAGTCTTTCAGATTTTGAAAGTAATCCATTAGTTCTTCTTTTATTTCATCCGTTTCTTCTTCATAATTCCAAATGTCCGGATATATATTTGCTTGTTTGCATTCTTTCATACTGAAATTTTCCATAACTTTTTCTATATCAAAATGATCAAGAGCAAAAACTATATCTTTAATCCTAGACTTTTCTGTATAAGATATAAACTCTTCCACACCTTCAATAGATGACACACCTACAACCGCTTCGCTAACAGGGTTGTTTTTTATAGGCTTACTGCTGCTTACTCCTGTAAGCACGAAATGAAGTGCATCCCACATCTTATCTAAATCAAGCAGTATTTCTACATCCTCATTTCGCTCTTTTGCCTCCTCAAAAGTTTCATTCTCTTCTGAATAGAAAGCCTTAAGCTCCTTTAAGTTTTTATCACTTAAATATTTATAATTTGCTATTATCCCCATTTTTCACTCCTTTCCACATACTGTGATTTATTTCCTGTTTTCTTTGTGATTATCGTCAAATTTTATGAGGGGGGTGAACAAACATACCGCCCCCCTCAACATAGAGCAGTCCTATGTCTCTTCCCATCCTCCTGCCTGCCCATCATATTTTGCAAACTCACCGGTATCCGTAAATTCAGATGCTGTCAGTCCCACTTCAAAAATACAATCAAAGTCATTCGAAGTTGAAAAATACAATGCACTGTCTGTCAGTAACGCTTCTCCAAAATCAGCATGTTCAAATCTTTTCCCATCGCTGTTATTCCCTACCGGTTTATACTGATATTTCAACAAACGGTTTTCCAGTTCTGACTGCTGCTCCGGTGTGAATTTTTCCAGATTCTCCTCCTTTTCAAAGAAATCGGGTTGTGCTGACTGCTGTTCTTTCTGTTTTGTCTTAACAGAAAACAAAGAAATTGTGTAGCTCATTTATAATCTTCCTCCTTATAAATATTATAAATTTACCTATCACTATTTCCACAAAAACCTCCCATCAAAATGATGGAAGGCTTTTTAAATAATTTATCACCTTATTTCCCTTCGGTCAATAAGTATCTATTTTAGCTCACTCAACTCAACAACTCCCTTTTAGACCTACTGGTGTTAGTATAAATTAGTGGACACATAAAATTGCGGCTTTTATGCCACACTCCCCGCATGCACTTCATCCGGGGTCTGATAGCCAAGGCTACTATGCTTTCTCCTGCGATTGTACCATGACTCGATATATTCGAAGATACTCTGATAGGCATCTTTTGAATCCTTATACGTTTTACAATACACTTCTTCCTTTTTTAGCAAAGAATGAAATGATTCAATACAAGCATTATCGTAAGGACAACCTTTTCGACTGAATGAATGCCGTATTTTATGATTTGTAAGATATCGTTCAAATAATTCACTTGTATACTGCGTCCCTAAATCGCTTTGAATAATGATTCCTTCCGTATCAGAAACATTCATGCAAGCATTACGCACAGCCTTTACTGCAAGTTCAGCAGTCATTGATGTATCATAAGCCCACCCGATAATCCTGCGACTATATAAATCCATTACTGATGCCAGATATGTACAACCGTCTTTTTGTATGAATATGTAGGTAATATCTGTACACCATTTTTGGTTAATGCCGGTCGCTGTAAAATCCTGATTTAATATATTTTCTTTTTCATCGACATGGACATTGTTTGAGACTTGACGGTATTTCTTGATGACGATAGAACGAATCCCCATAGCAGCCATTCTTCGCTGCACACGTTTCAAACTGACATGCCAGCCTCTGTCATGAAGGTCATCACAGATCTTTGGCGCTCCGTAACGGCAATTTGTATCGTAATAGATTGCCAAAATATCTGCATCTAACTTTTGATTTTCAATTTCCCGATTAGAAGGGACATGGTGAATACATTTGTAAAAGGTGCTGCGATTCATGTTGAGTACCTTACACATAAGTTTGATAGGATACTTATTTTGATATGCTGTTATGAAAGTAACGATTGCGGTTATTGTTCTTTGGCGAATATGGCTGTAGCTTTTTTAATATTTCATTTTCCAGTTCAAGTTCATGTATTTTCTTTTGGAGTTTTTGATATTCCTTCATAGAAATAGTTTGCTTCTCATTTACTTGAAGAGTAGGAGCATAGAGCTTCTTCCATTTGTAAATTATTTGCTCGACTAAGCCATATTCATTTGCGAGCGCTTTAACTGATTTTCCGGAAAGGTGTAAGTTTACAATCTGTTTTTTAAATTCCTCAGAATACCTTTTGTTGTTATGCACCATTTGCAACACATCCTTTCTTATACAAAAGTTTAACGTGTCGCATTTTATGTGTCCACTAATTTATACTAACACCACCAGTTATATTCTTTTGCTTTTAAATTTGGCATACACATACCTCTCGTTATTTTCTATAATAGATAACTTATATATCGACTACTCTTCTTTATCTCTATATTTTTCAATAAGGTTCCCTTGTAAGTCTTTCCATTCTACCCATCCATTATTAGATTTACCAATAACTATCCAACCGGCACTTGATGGATTCATACATACAATATCTTCTTGTAAGATATTATCTTTTATTTTTGCATTTCTTCTAATAGATGGTATATAGCCTTTTCCGGTATTGCCACAAAAACTTCCTTTTAACACTGTGAATACTCCATCTTTAACTATGGCTTTCCCATTTACTTTCCCGAAACCTTTTATGTTACGATTTAATACATACTCTCCATCTGGAACAAATCCAACCTCAGTTTTAAGTTTTATTTCTTCTGTGGATTCTTTGAATACTTCTTTTTTACTTTTATCTTTAGGATAAATTTGTTTACCATCTAAAGAAGACAATAATGATTTTGCCACCTCTATATCTAACGCAAACAGTTCAGTGCCGACAATTCTACTTTTACTAAAGATGTCATGAATAAGTTTTTCTTTCTCATCATATCCATCCACTTCTATAGCAAACGCCCTTTTTAACCCTGTGATATTTGCATATCCATTGCTCTCTAGAAATCTCATTCTATTTTCAAATTGGTCATTTCCGGTCTTGCCAATCTTGATAAGGCCTGAAACAATTGTAGTCATTAAATATATTATTCCTTTTGCCATAACTGACTCCTATTACTCATTTGAATTATATCTTCGTAACTATTTACTAAAAAACAGCACTTCATCTAATCTACAAATAGCTCTTCTAAAGCAAGAAGCCACATTCCCTCGCTTATTTTTTAAAAGCTTTTCATATAACTCCAATAATATAGATTTGTAGTATGCTTCATTTTCAATTATTTTCATATCATCTAAATACATAAAAGACTGTAGCAACCATATTTGATGTTTTTCTTCTAAAAATTCACTCAAATCATTTTTTATTTTTTTATCTACAAAGCCATTGAAATATCTCCTTTTAAAACGATTAGCTTCAGACTCGTTTGATTTCAATTCTTGTTTTTTCTCTAATCTTCCATTTAATCTACTGATCAATAATTTTATAGTTTGGGTATCTTTCCCACTATCATTAATAAAATTTTTTATCCAGTCTATATCTCGTTTACTTTGCTTTATATAGTAATAAATTGGTTGAAATCCACTATTACAATTCATAATAACCTTTATAAATTCAATAGGTGAATCTACGACCGAACTTCTTAAAAATTCGATGATTATATCTGAAGGCTCTATTGCCTTTAACTTTGGAGTTGTTACAACAATACTGTCAAAAGTCCGAATATCTTTTATACTACCCATTAACTTCAAAGCTGGAGTTCCACCGTTTTCAACAAAGCTACCTTCTTTTACAAAATTTATACTATCAACTAACGCCTTATCCATAACAATTGTAGAATTATCCAATTGAAACTCTCCATTACTTAGATTTAATAATGAGGCATTAGATATACCTATTTTAGCTGTATTTTCTATCAACTTAATCCATTTTTTTGCTTCTTTTTCTTTGTTTTCATCAAAAATCATTTGTAATTCTGCATATTTGATTTTTTGACTTCTTCCCCTATATCTATAGTATATATCACCTTCTTCTAAGCTATATTTCTTCCCTCTATCATCATACATTTTCGAACATATACAAGGTTTATTATCCAAAGGATAGGTATATATTATTCCATAGGTTTTATCTCTATATTCAAAAATCACATTAGCCCATTTTATACTTGGTTGAAAATACTCATTTAAGTTGTTTGTAAATTCTTCAATTTTGATATTTTCAAACTGCAATTTGCCTTTATCTGATAAACCTTTGAATGTCCTCGGACTGTCAGTTATCCCAAAAATAATATAACCGCCATCTGTATTAGCAAAAGCCGCCATAGTTTTAAAGTACTGAGCCATTGAACCATGATTATATGATTCTTTGTATTCGATGGTCGTGCTTTCCCTCGCTTTTATGTAGTTCTCATTCTTTTTACTTGGAGTAAATAGTTTTGTGATTTTAAATTCAGATAAAGGGTTCTCTACTTCCATAATCAATCTCCTAAATATATTTCTTTAAATTTTCTTCATGTGCCATTTGCTTTATTGAATTATCATTATTTAATTAAGATTGATATTCCTTTACAGCAAATGATATACAGTTTTTCAAATTCACAAATACAAATTTATCCCAAAGAATAATATTGTACCCAATATGAAGAGACGATTTCTAATTTAATACTTAATACTTATCCGTTTTCTTTCCATTGCAATCTCTACAAAGCATTTGACAATTATCTGGAGTTGTATGACCGCCTTTGCTCCAAGGCTTAATGTGGTCGCCCTCCATTTCTTCAAATTCAAAATGTTGTTTGCAAATTGGACAAATACCCTCTTGCTTACTATAAGCAACCATTTTATCTCTCTTATCAAATGCTCTCAAATTAAGCAATCTTCTGGCGAAAGGGTCTTTATCTTTGCACAAAAGATATTCATAAATTCCTTTTGGCTTTTGAACATCCTCATCTTCGTGAAGTCTTTTAACCTCTGCATTCATCACTGAAGAGTTGTATGAATTTGAATGGTATTCATTGTAAAAATGACACCAATCCAATCCTTTCATATCTGAATAGTATTTAGGAAATATCTTTTGCACCCAACTGATGACATCTTGAAAATATTGCCACAATTCATCTGCATCATTATCCGATTTATGTGCAGCCATATATTCTGTGATATTCTTTATTCCTTGAAATTCGCTGATTCCTTTCAAAGCCTTTTCAAGAAGCTCCTGTCTGTTTGGATCTCCTGTAATATATTTATCTGATAAACCTTTTGCTGCACAATTTCGCTTGGAGAAATACTTCTTTGCTTCAGATAACCATTCGCCTGTATAAACAGAATTACGGAGTTCTTGTTCCGTTAACTTTTCACCGGCGATATTTACAACCTTAAACCAATCTAATTTTTCCGACTCGTTGCCCTCGCAAATATAAATCATAAACTCATAATTCATAATCGAATTGAACTTGTCATCCGGCAATGCATCCCAGTAATACTTTTTGCCGTTAATTGTAATCGGAAACTGATGTTTAAGATATTGCATTACAGAAAGTGTCCTCTGTTGACCGTCTAATACTTCATATTTTTTATTTCCGACCTTTACCCAATACATAACATTTAGCGGAAAGCCTTTTAATATCGTATGCATAACCGCTTCAGCTTGTTCTGTGCTATACACAAACTCTCGTTGATATGCAGGTCTTATCGCTAATTTACCACCATAAGCAAAAACACCGTCATCTCCGTTATCTACATAGCCTTCAAATATATCTCTAACTTTTATTGATTTAGGCTGTATTTTCATTGCCGTTTTCTCCTTCTAATTAAAATTCTGTTATAAATTTTCTTACCATCAATTACTGTATAACATGGATAATCGCCTAAATATCTTGCACTATTTGCTAACCCAAGTATTTCAAATTGTTCAGGATTATATTTATCAAGAAAAGTAATGGGTACGCCCATAACTCCACTACACTTTTCTCTTGATAAGTATTCTTGCATAAGTTTCTCGTCCACCGACCTTGAATCTATGTCCATACTTTGGATTGTCTGGGACATATCTGTCAAGCCCAACGATGATGAATTGGTCTGGGTTGTACTTATCAAGGAATGTGATTGGCACTCCCATAATTCCGTTACATCTTGCGTCTGATGACAATTCTCGCACAAGTAATGCATCTGTCTGTCTGTCTGTCTGTCTGTCTGTCTGTCTGTCTGTCTGTCTGTCTGTCTGTTAGAGCGTAATTTTCTTCATCTTTTGTTGTCAAGGCTTTTTTTGTGGTAATTACCGCATCTTTATCCTTTATCAATCTATGACTCTTTTGCAGAGTATCATAATTAGTTCTAATATCGTTGGCATTAACTATTTCAAACTGATCCGGATTATGTTTATCAACATATGTGATAGAAACTGCCATATTCTCAAAGTAATCTTTCGGAATATCTGCAACTTTATTTACATTGATTGCATCATAATTATCATATTTAGGATAGTCCTCTTCATTCCCATAATAGTTCTTATACAATATCAATTCTTCATGTCTTTTTTCATGGTCTAAGTTTGTATACCAACAAATAGTTCCAAAACTACGCCATTTCTGTCCAGATTCGTCTATCCAAAATCTTGTAGCTCGCGGTTCATAATGGTCAGGAACTCTAAAAGCCATATCTCCAAACTTGCAACCCAGCCATATTTTATTTTCCTGTATCAACGGAAATATTTCTTTATATGTTATATTGTTTTGATTCCCTATAATCAAAAATTTCTTGTCATACTCTATCAGCAGTGCTACATATTCTCTAAAAAGGCTGAATGGTGGATTTGTTACAACAATATCTGCTTGTTTCATATATTCAATACATTCATCTGAGCGAAAATCGCCATCTCCTTTCAGTTTTTTTACACCACGCTTTTTTGATTTTAGTAAATTATCAATATCCTCATCAGAAACACCTCTACCGTTTGCCATTGGAACTTCCATTATGTCCATGACATACCCATTCCCAGTAACGACTGGCTCATTCATATAATCAAATAATGTCATTTGTTGCCCTACAACGGTTGAAGTGCTATAAGAAGTACATATCAATCTTTTCAAGCCAAGATAATTAAAATTCCGCAAGAAAAACTTGCAAAAATTACTTTCAAACGGATCATCACAATTACATAAAACGGTTTTTCCTTTGAAGTGTTTTTCATAGTGATTTAATTCATTTTGTATATCTTTATACTGAGTATAAAACTCATCCTGCTTTGCTATACTTGCAGCATTCAGACTCGAATTTTTTGCCATTCTTTATTCACCATCCTCTTCAAATTCCATAATATCATCTAATGTACAATTCAAAGCTTTACAAATTTTCCCTAAAACTTCGACCGTTACATTTTCATTCTTATTAAGCTTGTTGATAGTATATGTACTAATTCCAGCTATTTGAGCCAACTCTTTCTTTTTCATGTCCCTATCTAATAAAATATGCCACAGTCTTTTATAATTAGCTTTCATGGGGTCCCCACTTTCTATGAATTAGAAGCCTTACTTTTTATTTTATACCATATTTGCAGACTTAAATATAGCGTTCTCTCTATTTTGTTTTATAATTTATAAATTAGGTTAATTGTAAAATGAAATCGGACATATAAAAAGACATTCTGAACAAAAGTAATGGCCATTAATATACTTTCTGACTAAGCATCTTGCCCTCACAAACTTTTAGAAATTCTGAATGACAACTTCCAATTTTACTTTATCGTGTCCATCTTATTGACGTCAATATCAATAAACGTCCCGCAATCTGATGAGCTCGATTAAGTCCGGTTTTCTGGAGACTTCATATCTACAAAATCCTCCCCGCAAAAGTGGAAGGCTTTCTGAACGATTTAAAACCTGAGCGCATATAAAATAAGCACATCGCTGAAAGATTTTGCAACCTTAAAGTTATGTGCCTTGTTGTATATAATATTCAATTATCCATTGTAAAACAGGATTTATCCATTATAATTTATCCCATAGAAATCCCTATTTCTATCAACACTTTTAATTTATCAGACAATAGACATAGCCGCAGCCCCTTACCATATTGGTAACTGCGTGATAAGTCCATAAATACCATTTGCAATAATGCCACTGGATGCGCCAAATGCTAAATCCTTGAGCATACTAAACCTTCCTTTAATTTTTGTGGGTTCTTCTTTGATCTCAACCATTTTTATAATCTCATCAATTATTTGCTTTACTTGAAGAGATTGTTCACCAAAATCAATATCAAAATCTTCATTCAAGGTTGCACGCTTTATTTTTTTTAGAGTGTCCGATACTATATTATAATCAAAAGAATTAACTACTTCCATTTCCTGGTCAGATTTTATAGTACCTTGTTGTATCTGCGAAGCAGAAATACTGCCTTGTATATTTAACGAATTATTAATAATTTGTCCTTTTCCCATATAATCTTTCAACCTTTTAGCGGCATTTGCAGCATCTTGCATTGTTATAAAAAAATCTCTACCTTCTTTGTAAATTTTTTCAATTTTTATAAAATCAGGATCCCCATGATCATGCCAACTTGTATTCTCTTTATATGTGCGTCCATAATCTCTATTAAACCGCATAGCTTCTATCCCTATCTTATTTAAAAGGTTTACCTCTTTTTCAGTTATACAATTTTGCTCTATTGATTTTTTTACCAAATCTAAATCGTATAGAATAGTTTCAAAATAGCATATTGTTTTATATACTATTGCTAAAAAATTATATTCTATATTATCCCAAAACCCACTTTCTTCCACAATACTTTTTTGCCTAATTACAAAAGCCTTCGTTTCCGTAGTATATTGAATCCAACGATCTATATCGTCCTGAATATCTTTCAAAGACTGTATTTTATATGATGTTTCTCCTCCAAACATACTTTGTACCATAATGTATCTCCTTATAAATACTTTAAGTTGCAAACCACTATTTCCACAAAAGCCTCCCACCAAAATGATGGAAGGCTTTCTAAATAATTTACTTAAACTCAACAACTACCTTTCAGACCTGCTTTTTCTTGCTTGTAGTATCAAAACAGTATCATGGAGAAGTTCTTCACGCCGCTTAACCGCTAAAACATACTGTTTTCAACGGTTTCATAATAATAACATATTTGCTTCTATTATTCCCACTCAATCGTGCTCGGCGGTTTGGATGTGATATCGTAAACCACTCTGTTCACGCCTTTGACTTCATTGCAGATTCTTCTGCTCATTTCGTCAAGGACTTCCCAGGGGAAACGGAAGTAATCGGCAGTCATACCGTCGGAACTTGTAACGGCTCTGATGCCTACGGTGTAATCGTACGTTCTTTCATCGCCCATGACGCCTACACTGCGGATTGCGGCAGGAAGTACGGCAAAGGACTGCCAGATTTTGTTATAGAGTCCTCTTTCTTTGATGACTTCTCTGACGATGGCATCCGCTTTGCGGAGAATTTCCAATCTTTCTGGGGTAATTTCACCGATGATACGGATTGCCAGTCCCGGACCGGGGAAGGGCTGGCGGTTGATAACGTCTTCGGGGAGTCCCAATTCACGTCCCAGCTGGCGGACTTCATCTTTGAAAAGCTCGCGGAGCGGTTCGATAAGTTCAAATTTCATATCTTTCGGGAGACCGCCTACATTGTGGTGGGATTTGATGGTTGCCGCCGTGGAGGTGCCGCTTTCCACCACATCGGGATAAAGCGTGCCCTGGACAAGGAATTTCACATCTTCTAATTTGCTGGCTTCTTCCTGGAAGGTATGAATAAACTCCGCACCGATGGTCTTACGTTTCTTTTCCGGTTCTGTCACACCTTTCAGAAGAGAAAGGAAATGCTGAGACGCATCTTTATGAATCAGTTTGATATTGAATTTATTCGTAAATGTGTCTACCACCTGTTCCGCTTCGCCCTGCCGGAGGAATCCGTGATCTACAAATACGCAGGTCAGTTTATCCCCAATCGCTTTATGGACAAGGACAGCGGCAACAGAAGAGTCCACACCGCCGGAAAGGGCGCAGAGGACATTATGATCGCCTACCTGCTGCCGGATATTGGCAACAGCGATGTCGATATAATTTTCCATAGACCAGCCGCCTTCACATTCGCAGATACGGAAAAGGAAATTCTTCAGCATCTGTGTACCTTCAGCGGTATGGACGACTTCCGGATGGAACTGGACGGCATAGAAACGCCTTGCCTCATCAGCCATCGCCGCGGTGGGCGTCAGTTCCGTATGTCCGATCAGGCCAAAACCGGCAGGCATATCAGTGACCGCATCGCCGTGGCTCATCCATACAGCAGTCTTTTCTGAAATGTTTTCAAAAAGCGGACAGCTTCCGTTCTTGTAAAATTCCGTATGGCCGTATTCATGTTTTTCCGGACTGGCAACCGTGCCGCCAAGGTCTTTTGCCATAAGCTGCATACCGTAGCAGATTCCCAGAATCGGTACGCCTGCCTTGAATACGCCTTCATCCAGCTGCGGGGCATTTTCCATATTTACACTGGCAGGGCCTCCGGAAAAGATAATGCCTTTCGGGTTATGGGAAAGAATTTCTTCCGCCGGCTTATTGTACGGCAGAATTTCACAATATACGCCGCATTCGCGCACTCTTCTGGCAATCAGCTGCGCATACTGCCCGCCGAAGTCGATGATGATAACAGTCTCCTGGTGTTTCATTCCATTCCTCCTGTCGGAATTGATTCAAAATCTATGTGGCAAATTCTAAATTATTCGCCATATTATACCATAAAAAGCGCTCTCCTTTACAGTATTTCCTGTAAAAATAGCGGATGTCCCCGCCATCAAAAAAGCCGTCATACCCATTTCGTGTATACGGCTTTCGTTTTTATTCGGCCTCCAGGAGAGGCAGTTCCTCAAGAAATACGATATCGTCACGCTTCGCTGCATCGCCTTCGGCAAGAATGGCAGCCTGGCAGCAGACTTGGGCGCCCGCTTTTTCCGCCAGTTCTTTCAAGGCTTTCATAGATCCGCCGGTACTGATGACATCGTCCACAAGAAGGACTTTCTTACCGCGGATCAGCGCCACATCAGAGGCAGACAGGTACAGCTTCTGTTTTCCCATCGTAGTAATAGACTCGTCTTCTACACAGATAGGATCATCCATATACGCCTTGACCGACTTTCTCGCCACCAGGTACGTCTTCTGCCCCAGATTTCTTGCCAGTTCGGCAGCAAGCGGAATCCCTTTTGTCTCCGCCGTCATGACGTATTCGCAATCTTTCGGCACTTTCGCCGCCAAATCGCGGGCCGTGTTTTCCACAATTTCCACATCGCCCAAAATGACAAATCCCGCAATCGCTACCTTGTCTGAAATATTCAGTACAGGAAGATGTCTCGTGCAGCCTGATACATGAAGTTCGTAATATCTCTTAGCCATGGTACGCCTTTCGAAAAAAATACATCCTCCGCGCAGCCGTCAGATTTTGCGGGGAGGATTTATGCTTCCGGAAAATACTCCGTAGTGATTATACTATTTTCATTGGAAAAGAGCCAACTTTTACAGGGATCTTATGTTACGTCGCTTTTCGAAATGATTTCCACCACCGGATGGGAGACGATGGAAATTTCGACCTGCTCGGTGATTTCCCCCTCTTCATTCTTCTGTGCATCTTCTTCCCTCTGTACGTTTCCTTTGACTTTCACTGCCGTCAGTTCTGTTTTTTTCTTTTCAAGGGGGACGGTCATCGGCGATTCGGCAGACGTTTCTTCCTTTCTCGATTCGTTTTTCTTTGCATCTGCCGCTGTCTCTTCCATCTCTGCCTTTACCGGCATTTCTATCGATGCGTTCTTTTTTACAGGATTTACTGCAGGTATCATGTCAGGTGATTTTATTTCCACCACTTTATCAGGCTCGGCTCGTTCCAGTTCCGGCATTTCCATGTTCGGCAATTTCACACTTTTCACGGATTTATTATTTTCCTGATTCTTTTCTTCCGTTTCCCTTTGCAGCTTTTCATATTCTTCCTGCCGCGCCGTTTCCGCCGCCTTTATTTTTCTCTCCCAGAGTGCCGTAATTTGTCCCATGTACTTATCACGGCACTCTTCTTTTCCCATTTCTTCCCGAATCAGACGCACCGCTTCACTTTCCACCCGCGCAGCTCCTTCATTCACAGCATGCCAGCCGTCTTCCATGGCAATCCATGCGCCGCCGTCTTCCGTCATGCGGAAATGGGCGGTAGATACAGCCGACACTCCTTTCTCCAACTTGAAGAAATTCACTTTTACAGCCAAGCCGTTTTTAAATACATCTTCCACACTGATAGAAGTGAGATCCATAAACACGCCTGTATTCCCATCATTATCTATACCGCCGGTATTCAAAATCATCGGAATATTCGTATCTCCATGCAGATAAATCTCTTCCGCCGCCATGCTGTCGGACCACATCAAAAATGCCATTAGTCCCAAAACAGCTGTCCTTACTTTTCTTCTTTTCATAGCCGCTCTCCGAAAATACAAATCCATTGCATGTTTTTCGTCTTGTATTTATTTTAACAAATCTACGAGAATGAAAACAACTTTTCTATTTTTTAGTCTTTGAATTATCAAGTCAATAAAAAAGAGTCCTCCTCAAAAGAAAGACTCTCCTCGCCCCATCACACGCCAAGTTCGTCAAGCAGCTCCTCCGTCGCCTCCAGGGCTTCCCTTATTTCTCCACGCAGATCCGCTTCATCAGTAAGAAAACGGACTTCGGAAAGCACGCTGATAAGGTGTGCCACCTGCGTTGTTCTGCCTATAATAATCTTCTGCGACTCCGAATAATTCTTCCAGTCATTCCCGCTCTCACTTCGGATATCGCGGATATCCTTGATTCCGTCTGTCAGATAATCTGACAAATCAAGAAGGGCATCCTGTGCCTGGCGGGCTTCTCGTCTTACATCCTGCATACGGCAGCACAGCTTCTTTACCTGCTGCTGGAATTTCTGCAGCCGCCCGCTCATTTCTTTCAATGCATCCACATCACCTTCACTTTCAGAAGGAAGCACATCCAGTTCCGGAACCACAGCATACTGGTCTATGACGCCCGCACCAAAACCGATGGCATCCATACCGCCGGACAGATTCATCAGTCCCATCGCTTTGGATGACAGCGCTTCCAGTTCCCTCCAGTTTCTCCGTTCCTTATTAAAATGCTCCAATCCGGTCAGTGTGTCGCAGTCATGAAAATCAATATTTTTAATTTCAGAAAATTCTTTGGTAAATTTTTTCATATCCCCTGCCATGAGAGTGATACGGACACGGTCCAGTTCTCCCAATTCATCTTCCGCACGTACTTTTGCACGGTATATCCTTTTTGCCGCCCGCTTTTTCGCACGCTCAATCTCTTCATTAATGCTTTGCGGATGTCCGCCTTTACCGCTGATCGTATTGGAAATCATGCGCAGTATAAATGCAATAGACATATTGCCTCCCTGTTTATAAAAATAACTACATGCATAAAGTATAGCATACTTATAGAAAAGAATTTATGCAAAACTGTATTTCCCCATAATAAAACTGACCTCCTCAAATCAGTTTTTATCTAACTTTTGGTGGTCAGTTCATCGAGCAATCTTCATTATCATGCATCACGTTTCAAGAGTTCATCCTGCGCTTTTTTTATCGCGCTGCGGCTCTGTTCATCCACATGTCCCGCGCCATCCATCAGATTCCGGAAAAGAAGCGTAATAAGCTGGGCTACCTGTATCGCTCTTCCGATCTGCATCTTCTGCGCCAAAGTATAAAGTTTCCAGTCACCGCCGGACTGCATCTGGATCCGCTCCAGGCTGTCCACGCCATCAGCAAAGTAATCAGCGAGATCATTCAGCGCGTCCCCTCTTTCACGGGCACACTCGGTAATATCCAGCAGGCGGGAACAAACTTCACGGACAGAATCCTGAAAGGCATGCAGCTTTTTAATCATCTGCAGGCAATATTCCTTATCACCCGCATTGAATTTCCTATTATCAATTTCAATGGGTGCCACATCCGTATATGTTTCCAACACGCCAAATCCGAGAGACATGGGCGTGTACGCCGTAGAGCTGACCGTCGACATATGCTCTATCTTCTTGGCCATTTCCATGACTTCATGAATCCGGTTTCCATCTTCCAGAAAATCTTCAATGCCAAGCAGCCCCCTGCAGTCCTCCAGGTTCAAATTGCGGATTTTACCGAGAGACTTGGTAAAACGCCTCATATTGTCATTGGCCGCCGCCACTTTTGCCTTATCCATCTCCCCAAGCTCGTACTGTGCCCGTTCCCGAAGCCGGGCAATACGTCTCCTTGATCGGCGCACCGCTTTCTGCAGTTCTCCGTTCATATCAGGAATTACGCCATACTTCTCTGCATCGCCTTTTACCACAGCTTCCAGAATCTGAAATATATACGTGATGGTCATCTGACATCTCCCTCTGCCGTTCTCTGGCAACGATTATTTTTAATATTATACCATGTTTTAAAGGACAAAACCGTCCGCTTATCTATGATTTCGGGCAAAACCCATAATAAAATTTATATATAATATCTTACTTGAGAAGTTTATACACTTCTTTGGAATACCTTTTATTTCAGCCCAGGTGTTTATTCTGATACAGCGGGTGCCTTTACCCTTTTTATTATTTAGACAGCACGATAATGAGGCTGGCAGCAAAAAGGAATTACAGCCCAGGATTTGCAGGGTACCGCAATTTTACCTGTTCCGGAAAAGAACCTCTGATCAGATTCCTTTTTATTTTAATTATTGAATAATGAAAACAAAAAAACAGGATACCCATAAAAATATCCTGCCTCATAATTCATGGCGGAGCGGGGGGGATTCGAACCCCCGCACGGGAGACCCGTCTAACGATTTAGCAAACCGTCCTCTTCAGCCACTTGAGTACCGCTCCGCACAACTGACTTATGTAGAATACACTATCATATACTAAATTGTCAAGCTGTTATTGCCTTTTACAGCATCGAGGAACGGAGCTCTTCGCCGCTCTTTTCGCTAAGGTATGCCGGCGGTATATCAAACACCGTTTTACATCCTGTCTGTCCTTCTCTGGCCATACGCACGGCAGCTCTCGCATAAGCTGCCATGACATGCGTGGTGAATTCCGGATTCGAATCCAATTTCAGACTGAATTCAATAATATGCTTATGTTCTTTCTCTTTCCCCGTATTTCCACTGCGGAAAACGAAACCGCCATGCGCCAGCCCCTGGTGGTTCCTATCAAATTCTTCTTCCGAAATGAAATGAACCACGGTATGATAGTCGGCGAAATAGTTCGGCATCGTCTTAATTTGTTTTTTCACATATGCCGCGTCAGCGCCATCTTCCAAAACGACGAAACATTCACGGATATGTTTCTCTCTTGTGGTAAGCTCCGGATTTTCCCCGTTCCTTACGGCACGCATGGCGCTTTCCACGGGGCAGGTATACTGCTTGGCGTTCTTCACGCCTTTAATGCGGCGGATGGCATCGGAATGCCCCTGAGAAACGCCTTTCCCCCAGAAAGTGTAATCTCTCCCGTCAGGAAGAATCACATTCCCATAAAGCCGCGAGAGGGAAAAGAGTCCCGGATCCCAGCCGACGGAAATAATGGCAATCTTTCCATTTTCTTTTGCAGACCGATCGACAGCGGCAAAATGGGCGGGCACCCTGGCATGGGTATCAAACGTATCTACCACGTTGAACATTTTCGCATAGAACGGTGTCTGCTGCGGCAGGTCAGTAGCACTTCCCCCGCAGAGGAGAAGTACGTCAATCTTATCTTTCCATGCTTCTATTTCTGAGACGGAAATGACCGGCACATTTTCAGAAAGAATCTTTACCTGCGAAGGATCCCGTCTTGTAAAGACAGCTGCCAGTTCCATATCCGGATTATCCCGGAGCGCCGTTTCTACACCGCGCCCTATATTTCCATACCCTAAAATTCCAATCTTTATATTCATACTGTTTCTCCTTTCATCCTGCTGCGTTTACGTATCTTAAATCATACGCTTAATTTACCACTTTTTATGCATGATGGAAAGTAATGATTTTTCATTTTATATTGAGTTTTTTGGATAAAAAAAGACTGCCATGAACAGCAGTTGATTCCGGCAGGAAATATCTATTCTTCCTTTTCTGTTTTTTCAAAACGGTATTTTTGTTTCACATCAGGATATTTCACCCGATCCACTTCGCTCATGAACATATCCAGCGGTCGGAGACAGTCTTCGTACGTACCGTAAAGCGCTTTATAAACCACATACATTTCCCCCGTTTCCGTATGACGAGCTGCGGCAATGATAAGATAAAAGTTTCCTTTAAAGTGCCGCCACACTTCTCCTGCCTTCGGCATTTCTCTTTCCATGTTTTCCCCTCTAATGTTCTTTTGTAATTTCATAGCGCTTTCCATCAGTGGTAAGAGTAATCGTCCCCTGCCTGTCCGTCCGATAAACATCTATCCCCCATTTTTCCAACCGCTTCATCGTCTGCCTTGAGGGATGCCCGTAATTATTACCGGCGCCGCAGGAAATAAAAACCGCTTTCGGTGAAACGGCACGGAGAAATTCTTCCGTAGAAGACGTCTTGCTTCCGTGATGTCCCGCTTTGAGGACAATACTCTTTACGTCAGCGCCGCTTTTCAAAATAGATGCTTCCTCTTCCGCTTCCGCATCTCCTGTAAAAAGCATCGTAAAATTACCATATTTCAGCAGCCCCACGATACTTTCATTATTCTGACGCGAACTTTCTCCGCGGGCATTGCTTTTTTCCAAAGGTCCTACAACTGTAAAAGGAACGCCGTCCAGCAATTGTATTTTTTCACCGCCCCGCAGTGTCCTGCGGGGAATTTTCCTTTTATCCAGTATCTTTCGATACGTTTTGTACGTGGAAAGGGAGGTCGGCACCCCATTATCATAAACCTGCCTTATTTCCGCATTGGCAAAAACAGAAAACATGCCGCCTATATGATCTCCATGGGGATGCGTGATAATAACGGTATCCACCTTTTTCACGCCGTACTTCCTGAGATACTCCGCCATCCGAGGACGATGCTCCACATCTCCCGTATCAATAAGCGCAAACTTTCCATTTCTTTCAATAAGGATGGCGTCTCCCTGTCCGATATCAAGCATGCGGATAATCAGAGGCGCATCGGCTGCTGTTCCACTCCCGCTGCCAAAGACATCAAACCCGCAGCCTGTCCCTGCAAAGACACAAAGGCTGATAAGGAGACAAAGGAAATACTTTATAAAGCGCTTCATCCTTCAATGACCTTTTTACGCGCCAAAGGAATCATGCGGGCCACATCGCTTGCCGTATACCCCACCGGCATCTTTTCGGCAAGCAGGTCTCCCGCCAGTCCATGAAGGTATACGCCTGCCACAGCAGCCTCTTCGGCAGAAAGTCCCTGTCCGATAAAGGCGGCAATGATGCCGGTCAGAGTATCTCCCATACCGCCTGTGGCCATGCCCGGATTCCCCGTGGAATTCACCCATGCCCTGCCGTCCGGTACGGCAATAACCGTAGGCGCTCCTTTCAGCACAAGCACCACATGGTTTTCCTTAGCATACCGGATCGCTTCATCGATCCTGCCGGCTTCTACATCTTTTGCGGTAAGTCCGGTAAGGAAAGCAAATTCTCCCACGTGGGGCGTCAGAACCACATCAGCAGGGCAGTTTCTCAGATTGATTTTTTGATGGCCGACAGCAAAGAGCGCGTCCGCATCCACAACCATGGTCTTACGGCAGTGCTCCAGCATATCCGCCACAAAGGTCTGCGTTCTTTCGTTCCGCCCCAGACCCGGTCCCAACGCGACAACGTCATACATCTCGGTCTGCTTCACTGCCTTATCTGACATATCCTCGGTAAAGCAAGGGGCATCCCCGCAGGAAGAAACCATCACTTCCGGAATTTTCCCTGCCAGCTGGAAAGCAGCATTCCCTACAGAAACAAGAGCAATCTTTCCTCCGCCACCGTAAAGCGCCCCCTGTGCTGCCAGCAGACCCGCGCCCGCCATCCCTTCCGAACCGGCAAAAATGCCTATAAATCCATTTGTTCCCTTATGGGCGGCAAAACTCCGCACAGGAAGAAATTCATAAATATCTTTTTCTTCCACCAGCTTTACAGGAAAATGTTCCCTGGCGCCGTTTGGGATGCCGATGGGTGAATACAAGACGGTTCCTGCATATCCATTTCCTGGATAAAAGACATGCCCCCGCTTTACGGAGCCTAACGCCACCGTGTAATCGGCATTCACCACCGCCCCCGCCGCACAGCCGCTGTCAGAAAACATGCCGCTGGGAACATCCACGGAAACAATAACCGCTTCCGAATCATTCATGGCCGTAATAAGCTCCGCCGTGCTTCCTTTCACATGATGTTTCAGACCTGTGCCGATGAGCGCGTCTACAATAATATCCGCACCTGCCAGATATTCCTTTGCGTCATCCGCGCCTGCAACGGAAATCACGGGAATTCCCATTTTAGCCGCTATATTTTTATACAATAAAGAATTCTCTCCCATATGGGATGCATCCCCCATGACAAGAACCGCCACATCAGCACCTTCGGAAAGAGCGTACCGTGCCGTGACGAATCCGTCACCCCCGTTATTTCCGCTGCCGCAGACGATGACCACCCGCGCGTCTTCCCAGGATATTTTTTCTTTCATAAGCTGCACCACGGAAGCGCCGGCGTTTTCCATAAGCACCGACTCCGGCAGCCCGTATTCCGTCATGGCGCGTTGATCCAAAAGTCTTGATTCCTCAGATGTTGTCAGTATCATGATTTTGCCTCCATCACAACGACAGCAATAGACATACCGTCTTCATGGGAAATGGAAACGGACATATCCGTGATTCCCAATTTCTCCGCCCGCTTTTCAAAATTCCCCTGCAAGTGGAGAACAGGCGCCCCCCACTTTGTCCATGACAGGTACGCATCGCCAAAACCTGAACCGAAGATCCCTATCCCCAGTGCTTTCCCTGCTGCTTCCCGCGCTGCCCAGAGCGCCGCGTAAGAATAAGCCTTATTTTTTCCTTTTGACTCACAGTGCGCCCGTTCTTCCTCCGTAAACATTTTTTCAAGGCGGGATGGAAATTTTTCACAAATCCGTTCCCAGCGTGCCGCTTTCACCATATCTACACCGACATACATAGGCTGCTCCTTTTCCTTTGCTCTTTCCATAAACCGATCTGAAGGAAATATGTTTATTCCGGCATTTTCTTTATTTTAACGAATAGCCTGCTTTTACACAAACCGACGGCATTATAAAAGATTTCTTGCCACAGAAAGCGAAACATGGTAAAATAACACGGTATGAATGACACAGACGGGAGGTGAAACAATTGCCGCAAATAAAATCCAACATAAAGACCATGAAAACTGACGCAAAGAAAAGAGCTGCTCATGCCGCTGTCCGTTCCCGGATCCATGGTGCTGTCAAGAAAGCTGTAGCTGCTGCCACAACCGACCAGAAGGACATCGCCCTTCGCGAAGCGCAGAGCGTTATCGATACCGCTGCGCGGAAAGGCATTATCCATAAAAATGCTGCCGCTCGTAAAAAATCCCGTCTGAATGCAAGCGTCAATGCTGCCATCGCTGCTGACAGCGCAGCAAAGTAATCATCTGACGGAAAAGGCGAAGACCTGTGTCCTCGTCTTTTTTTATTGCCACTTTTCATGTGCCGGGCAAATACACGCTGCACATAAAATTTCCTGCCTGCAGAAACAGGCATAGGTAGATATCAAATGACCGGATCAGTAAAACTAACCAAAAATATCCGCCCGCATAAGCACAGATAAAAGCGCCATTCCCATCAAATACAGAAACAGCGCTTTTCTTTTCTATTTTCTTTTTTTCAAACGCTTCAACCCTTTATCGGCAATATCATGACGGTACTGCATACCCCGCCAGCTGATTTTTGAAACACCTTCATAGGCCTTGTCCCGCGCTTCTTTCAATGTCGGCGCGACAGCCACCACATTCAGCACACGGCCGCCATTAACAAAGTACCTGCCATTTTTCTTCATACTGCCCGCATGGAACACGAGGCAGCCGGTCTTTTTGGCTTCCTCCAGCCCTACTATCTCCTCTCCCGAGGAATGGGTGGCGGGATATCCTTCCGATGCCAGGACGACATCCACAGCACAGGCGTTTTTCCATTCCACCTTTTCCTTTTTCAGGGTTCCTTTCGTGCAGGCAAGCATGATCTTCGCAAGATCGCTTTCAAGAAGCGGCAGAACGGCTTCCGTCTCAGGGTCTCCGAAGCGGCAGTTAAATTCCACCACTTTGGGTCCGTCTTTTGTAATCATCAATCCGGCATAAAGGCAGCCTTTAAACGGGCAGCCTTCTTTTTTCATTGCTTTGACAGCAGACAGCAGAATGGTATCATAAACGATTTTATCCAATTCTTTCGTCATGACCGGAGCGGGAGCATAAGCCCCCATGCCGCCGGTATTCGCTCCCCTATCCCCGTCGCTGATGCGTTTATGATCTTGTGCGGAAATCATAGGAACGATGGTATTTCCGTCAGTGAAGCAGAGAACGCTCGCCTCTTCCCCTTCCATAAATTCCTCAATCACCACGGATCCTCCCGCGCTGCCAAAGGTTTTTCCCTCCAGCATCCCGCGGACCGCCTGAACAGCCTGCTCTTCGGTTTCGGCAATGACGACGCCCTTCCCCGACGCCAGTCCGTCTGCCTTGATGACAAGGGGATATTTCTTTCGTTTTTTGATATAAGAAACGGCCTTTTCTTCATCGGTAAATGTTTCATAAGCAGCTGTAGGGATCTTATACTTTTTCATCAGATTTTTGGCGAAACTTTTCGAACCTTCAATCTGCGCTGCCGCCGCTGACGGCCCGAAGAAAGCCATTCCCTTTTCGGCAAACTTGTCGGCCAGCCCTTCCGTCAGCACAGTCTCGGGACCGGCAACAGTAAGATCCACTTCCATCAGACGGGCGAAATCCAGAATATCTTCCGTTCCTTTTACCGGAATTAAATGCGCCACATCTGTCATTCCATCGTTTCCGGGAATGACGTACACTTCTTTTACAGACGGACTGTGTGCCAGTTTCCAAAGCAGCGCGTGTTCCCTGCCGCCGCTTCCAATCACTAATACTTTCAAAGCTCCTCCAATCTCAGCTATGGCGGAAATGCCGATGTCCGGTAAATACCATAGCTATACCATACCTATTTGCCATATCGATAGATTCCTGGTCGCGTATAGAACCTCCAGGCTGAATGACAGCGGTAATTCCCGCTTTCCCTGCTGCTTCAATTGTATCCCCGAAAGGGAAGAACGCGTCAGACGCCATGATGGAGCCTTTACACTTTTCTCCCGCTTCGGCAATGGCAATATCCGCCGCACCTACGCGATTCATCTGTCCCGCACCCACGCCGTAAGTGATATCCTTACCGGTCAGCACGATGGCGTTGGACTTAACGTGCTTTACAATCTTCCATCCGAATTCCAGTGCCTGCCACTCTTCTTCCGTCGGCGCTCTTTCCGTGACGCAAGTACAGTCTGCTCTCGTTTCGGAGCTGTCATCCGGTGTCTGCACGAGAAGTCCGCCGGAAACTTTATGGAGCTGCAGTTCTTTTTCTTCCGTATCCGCCACTTCTACAAGGCGGATGTTTTTCTTCGCAGATAAAATATCGACAGCTTCCCGTGAAAACTTCGGAGCCATAATGACTTCAAAGAAAATCGGTTTCATTTCTTCCGCCGTTTCTTTGTCACATTCCCTGTTCATCGCCACAATGCCGCCGAATGCAGATTTGCTGTCTGCCGCAAAGGCCCGCTTAAACGCGTCGAGGGCACTCGTACCGAGAGCGGTACCGCAGGGATTCGTATGCTTTACAACCACACAGGCGGGAGTATCTTTCCATTCGCAGGCAAGATCCCATGCCGCTTCCATATCCACAATATTATTATATGATAATTCTTTTCCATGCAGCTGCCTGGCGGAAGCAATGCCGCCCTTCGCTTCCGGATCTCTGTAAAAGGCTGCTTTCTGATGCGGGTTTTCACCATAGCGGAGATTCTGGATCTTTACATAAGCCTTGGCAAAGATATCCGGCAGCCCTTCTCCGCCGCCATTTATTTCTTTTGTCATGTAATCGGCAATGGCGCAGTCATACAGTCCTGTATGGAGAAAAGCTTTTCTTGACAAATCAAAGCGGAACTCTTCCGTCAGCCTGTCTTCCCGGATCCGTTCCAGCACCTCTCCGTACTGCGCGGGATCAACGACAATTGTGACATACTTATAATTCTTTGCTGCCGCACGTACCATGGAAGGGCCGCCGATATCAATATTTTCAACAGCTTCCGCCCGTGTGACACCGGGTCTCACTATCGTTTCACGGAAAGGATATAAATTGACGGCCACCAGATCGATACCGGCAATTCCATGTTCTTCCATCGCTTTTACATGGGCGGGATTGTCACGAACCGCCAGAATACCGCCATGTATTTTCGGGTGAAGCGTTTTCACCCTGCCGTCCATCATTTCCGGAAAACCGGTAAGATCGGAAACGGACATGACCGGAATCCCTGCCTCAGAGATCGCTTTCATCGTACCGCCGGTGGAAATAATCTCCACTCCCAGTTCATGAAGGCCTTTGGCAAATTCCACGATGCCGGTCTTGTCAGATACACTGATCAATGCTTTTTTAACTGCCATTTTCATTCCTCCTCGTGCATGCCTGTCACTGTATGACCCGCTATATGAAGTTTATCTTCGCAATAGGCTTTCACTGCGCGGACATAGGCGGGATGTTCTTCCGCCAGTATACGTGCGGAAAGCGTATCTTCCGTATCATGATCATAAACCGGTACCGCCACCTGCGTGATAATTGGGCCGTCATCAAGCCCTGTTCCCACAAAATGGACAGTACATCCCGCCACTTTTACCCCCGCCTCTATCGCCTGCCGCTGTGCGTGGAGTCCGCGAAAACTGGGCAGCAGGGCGGGATGGATATTGATAATGCGGTTTTCAAAAGCCTTTATCAAATTTTCGCCACAGATACGCATATATCCTGCCAGACAGATCAGATCGGGTGCGTACGATTTCGCCGCTTCCAAAATCTTCTCATCATAATCAGCTTTATCCCTGCATGTCTTCATTTCAATGACCGTTGCAGGCACCTTCCATCTTTCTGCCCTCTGAAGAACCGGCGCGTCGTGATGGTCGCAGATAACGCCTACGATCATCCCCTTAATCGTTCCGTCCACGGCAGCTTCATGGAGAGCTTCCGCATTGGATCCGCGGCCTGACGCAAATATCAGTATGCGCTTATTCATGGAAAAGCCCGCCTGTCACAATGACATCCCGATTTCCTTCACTGATTGTGCCGATTTCATAAACAGCTTCGCCGATGTTCTTCAATATTTTTTTCGCCTTTTCCGCTTCCCCACGGCTCAAAATGAGGAGCATTCCCAGTCCGCAGTTAAAGGTGCGGTACATTTCACGGGGCTCTACGCCGCCCTGCGCTTTGATGAAAGAAAAAATTGGAAGAAGCGGCCATTTATCCGCATCAAGGACAGCTCTCGTTCCCTCCGGAAGGACACGGGGAATATTATCATAAAAACCTCCCCCTGTAATATGGACGAGTCCTTTCACGTCAGCGCCCTTCAGTACGGGAAGGACAAGTTTCGGATAAAGCTTTGTCGGCGTAAGTACGACTTCTCCGAGAGGTTTGTCAAACCCTTCATAAGTTTCTTTTAAATTTAAATGATTGTCAGAGATAATGCGGCGTACCAGGGAATAACCGTTAGAATGGATACCTGTGGAAGGCAGTCCGAGGATAACGTCGCCGGCCGTAATCTTTTCACCAGTAATTAAGTTTTTCCTATCCACAATCCCTACCGCAAAACCTGCTACGTCGTAGTCGCCTGATGCGTAAAAGCCGGCCATTTCCGCCGTTTCACCACCAAGAAGCGCGCACCCCGATTCGATGCAGGCATCAGCCACGCCTTTGACAATCTCCGCCATCAGTTCCGGATCCAGTTTCCCCGTCGCGATATAATCCAGAAAGAAAAGCGGGCGCGCCCCCTGTACGAGAACATCATTAACACTCATCGCCACGCAGTCCTGCCCGATGGTATGATGTATCCCCATTTCAATAGCAAGACGCAGTTTCGTCCCTACACCGTCCGTGCCTGAAACAAGGATGGGATCTTCAGACAATTCGTCTTTCAGGCGGAACAAGCCGCCAAAGCCGCCCAGATCCCCCAGCACCCCTCTTGTATAGGTCGCCTGCACAGATTTTTTAATCAGTTCCACTTCTCTTTCTCCGGCGTCGATGTCCACGCCCGCTTCCGCGTAAGTCAGCCCCTTTTTCTTTTCGTCCATATGTCTCTCCTTATTCTTTCATACCGTCGAGTCCGCTGCCCGGCACCGGTTCGGGATAATCACCGTCAAAGCAGGCAAAACACATATCTTTGGCCCGTATGCGGGAAATGGATTCCGCCAGTCCTTTTTGCGACAGATAGTGCAGCTTATCGGCGCCAATCATTTTGCAGACTTCTTCTTCCGAATGGCTCGCGGCGACCAGCTGCCTCCGCTGTGCCGTATCAATGCCGAAGAAACAAGGGAATCTGACAGGAGGCGAACTGATGCACATTTTTATTTCCTTTGCGCCTGCATTCCGCAGCAAACGGATAATGATACCGCTTGTTGTTCCGCGGACAATGGAGTCGTCCACAAGGATGATTCGTTTCCCCTTTACATTCATGACGATCGGATTCAGCTTCATCCGTACCGCCCGTTCCCTCTGTTTCTGCCCGGGCTGGATAAAAGTACGCCCCATGTACTTGTTTTTCAAAAGTCCTTCCACATAAGGAATACCTGACGCATGGGAATACCCTAATGCTGCCACATTGCCCGAATCGGGGACGCTCATGACAACATCACCTTCATAATGCGTTTCTTCCCATAAATGGCGGCCCATAGACAGGCGTGCTTCATAGATATCCTGTCCGTTCATCACGGAATCGGGACGAGCAAAATAAATATACTCAAAGGCGCAGATCCCGAGGCGGGGCGCCTTTTTTCCATACATCGTGCTATGGACGCCGTCATCATCAATTCTTACAATTTCTCCGGGAAGGATATCGCGGACAAATTCCGCGTCAATCGCATCAAGAGCAGGCGTTTCCGAACAAAGTACATAACCGCTTTCTGTCTTGCCCAGCGCCATCGGACGATAGCCGAAGGGATCCCGGAATCCGTAAACTGCCTGATTGGTACATGCCACGACGGCATATGCGCCGCGGATTTCATCCATAACGCCCTTAATCCTGTCCTCCATCACGGCTGTTCCCGCATGGGCAAGGAGTTTGATAATGATCTCCGTGTCCATGGTAGTCTGGAAGGTAGATCCGCTTTGAAGGAGTCGGTTTCTGAGAACTTTTGTATTCACCAGATTCCCGTTGTGGGCAAGAGCCAAAGGCCCTTCCGCGCCTTCCAGCTGCAGCGGCTGGATATTGCTCGGAATGGAAGATCCCGTCGTGCTGTACCGCACATGGCCGATGCCTATGAAGCCTTCTTTTTCAGGAAGTTTGCGGAAGACTTCCGTGACAAGACCCATGCCGCGGAATGTTTCCATCGTATGCCCGTCGCTGACAGTTATTCCCGCGCTTTCCTGACCGCGGTGCTGCAAAGAAAAAATCCCGTAATATGTTTCAAGAGCAGCAGGCCGGTTTCTGTCATAGATGGCAAAAACCCCGCATTCTTCATGAAACTTGTCATCGCAGGCAGCCATATTCCCGTCATCCACTTTCAGAATTTTTCTCCCGTGAGAAGTTCGTAGGCTTCCACATACTTGCCGATCGTCTTGTCAATGATTTCCTGCGGCAGCACATCCCCCGGATTCTCTTTCAGGTAGTCGCGGACAAACTGTTTGTCATAAGACGGCTGCCCTTTCCCCGGTGCGTAACCGTCCAGCGGCCAGAAGCGTGAATTGTCAGGCGTCAGCATTTCATCACCGAGAACGATATTCCCTTCCTTATCCAGGCCGAATTCAAACTTAGTGTCCGCAATGATGATGCCTTTAGACAGCGCGTAATCGGCGCATTTCCTGTACAGAGCAAGTGTTAAGTCACGAAGCCTTTCCATGTATTCCTTCCCTTTTCCCGGGAAGGTCTTTTCAATCCATTCCGCCCCTTCTTCCATGGAAATATTCATGTCATGCTCACCGACAGGCGCTTTGGTAGAAGGAGTGAAAATCGCTTCAGGGAGCTTTTCACATTCCTCAAGCCCTTCCGGCAGACGGATACCGCAGATGGTGCCGTCTTTTTTGTAGCTTTCCCAGCCGGAGCCTGTGATGTATCCGCGAACAATGCATTCTACAGGAATCATCTCCAGCTTTTGGGTTTTCATGCTGTTTCCATCAAATTCGGGTTTTCGGAAAAACGCAGGCATATCCGCTGCGTCAATGGAAATCATATGGTTCGGTACCACGTCTTTTGTAAAATCAAACCAAAACTTGGACATCTTATTCAGCACTTCACCTTTTTTGGGAATCGGATTTTCCAAAATATTATCGAATGCGGAAATGCGGTCAGTGCAAACCATGATAAGGCTGTCACCCAAATCATACAATTCACGAACTTTCCCCGATTTAAAAGGCTTATATTCTTTCATCATACCCTCCCTGTCACCTATATAATTATTTCAATTCTTTCTGTAACTTTTCATCTTTACGATAAATTTCAGCAGCCATTTCTTCACGGTATTCTTTATATTTTCTATAAAGATCTCTATCTGCTGCCGCGCCGATTTCCACTGCCAGGTACGCCGCATTTTTAGCGCCGTCAATCGCCACTGTCGCCACAGGAATCCCCGACGGCATCTGGACAATGGAAAATAAAGCATCCATGCCGTCCAGCCTGGCTCCTGACAACGGTACACCGATAACAGGACGAAGTGTCATAGAAGCCACTACGCCGGGAAGCGCTGCCGCCATACCCGCGCCGGCAATAAAGCAGGCTGCCCCTTTTTCTTCCTGTGCCAGAATAAATTCTTCCAGCTTCTTAGGTGTACGATGGGCAGATGCGATCGCCATATCATATGTCACGCCGAAACCGCTTAAAACTTCTGCGGCTTTCTTCATGACCGGCAGATCGGAATCACTGCCCATGACAATACCTACATGCATAGTTCCCTCCTTGAACAAAAATAAAAGCCCCCTGCTTCCCATAACAAGCAGTGAGCCTATTGCACAATACTAAAATGACAGTCATAAATAAAAAAGGCATTCTCTTCCCGTTTGTCCAAAACGCAACC
>ERZ1504462.221-NODE-221-length-16119-cov-4.346053_pt1 | contig 16119 bp, 10 predicted proteins | sample MGYA00574787_ERZ1504462 | MGnify/ENA primary metagenome ERZ1504462 (study PRJEB39906, sample SAMEA3182113) | gut metagenome | biome: human; feature: gut; material: Stool; isolation source: human stools | place: Canada | collected 2013-05-07 ...
AGCATCATAACAAATGGAAAACTCATCCTGCCAACAGGCATAGAAATGGGCCAAACATTGATATGCGAAAATGGAAAAATTGAGCAGATTATTCCCAATGGAAGCTATCAACCGCTCGTCGGTGACAAGGTAATAGACGCCCGTCAGAATTATGTTTCACCAGGATTCATCGACATGCATATCCACGGAGGAGGAGGACATGACTTCATGGATGGTACTGTTGAGGCTTTTCTCGGAGTGGCCGAGACACATGCCAAGTATGGTACTACCGCAATGGTTCCCACCACACTCACCAGCACTATTGAGGAGTTAATGACGACGTTTACCGTATATCGGAAAGCCAAAGAAATGAATATCAATGGTTCGCAGTTTATCGGTTTACATTTGGAAGGACCTTACTTTTCACCGAAACAATGTGGTGCGCAAGACCCGAACTTCCTGAAAAAGCCTCAAGCAGAAGAATATAATGCCATTCTGGAAGCCTCAAAAGATATTATCCGTTGGAGCGTAGCTCCTGAGTTGGAGGGTGCTCTAGCACTAGGGCAAACTCTGCAACAACATCATATTCTCCCCTCCATCGCTCATACCGACGCGATTTATGAAGAAGTTGAGAAAGCCTTTACAGCAGGTTATACACATGTGACCCACCTTTATTCGGCCATGTCATCAGTGACCCGCAAAAATGCTTTCCGCTATGCCGGAGTAGTAGAAGCCACCTACTTGATTGAAGATATGACAGTGGAGATTATTGCCGATGGCATACATCTTCCGAAACCCCTGCTCCAATTCGTATACAAGTTCAAAGGAGTTGATAAAACAGCCCTCTGCACTGATGCCATGAGAGGAGCGGGTATGCCGGACGGTGAATCGATATTAGGTAGCCTCAACAACGGTCAGAAAGTCATTATCGAAGACGGAGTGGCCAAAATGCCGGATCGGAAAGCTTTTGCCGGTAGTGTTGCAACAACCGACCGACTGGTTCGAACCATGATATATTTAGCCGGTGTTCCTCTCATTGACGCCGTCCGTATGATGAGCCTGACGCCCGCCCGTATTCTTCATATTGACAAAGAAAAAGGTTCTTTAGAAATCGGTAAGGATGCCGACATAGTCATTTTTGATAATCAAATAAATATAAATAATACAATATTAAAAGGCCATGTTATCTATACTAAATGAAACGAAGACCAAAGTTTTTCAGCAGGAACAATTAACAGTTCGAATTTTCCCGTCCATTCAAGAGATGGGCAGTGCAGCCGCAAAAGAAGTCGGCGACCAAATTTGTCGCTTATTGGAAAGCAAACCGGAAATAAATATGATTTTCGCCGCTGCCCCCTCACAAAATGAGTTTTTGAGTCATCTGATTCATGACAAACGCATCGACTGGACCAGAATAAACGCTTTTCATATGGATGAATACATCGGTATACATCCGGAAGCCCCACAAAGTTTTGGACATTTCCTTAGAATTCGTATCTTTGACAAAGTTCCTTTCAAGAAAGTCAACTATCTGAATGGCCTGGCGGAAAACCTTGAAGAGGAATGTCAGCGATATGCAGACTTGCTGACTAAGCACCCGGTTGACATCGTTTGTCTGGGAATTGGAGAAAATGGGCATATTGCTTTCAATGATCCGGATGTAGCAGACTTTAATGATCCCAAACTTGTGAAAGTAGTTGAGCTGGATCCAATATGTCGCCAACAGCAAGTCAATGAAAAATGCTTCATGACACTAGACTTAGTACCCAAAGAAGCTTTAACACTCACGATACCGGCTTTGCTAAAAGCTGAATGGATGTTTTGCATCGTCCCGTTCAAAAATAAAGCTCAAGCAGTCTATCAGACTGTTTATGGTGAAGTTTCAGAAAAATGTCCGGCCAGCATATTGCGAAGAAAAGAAAATTCTTCGTTATATTTGGATCCGGAAAGTGCAGAAAGAATTAATTTATAAAGGATTATGAAAAACAGAATCTCACTTCTTCTTATACTACTGGCTATCAGCTTCAGTATACACGCACAAAAAGTTATGCGGATCGGAATTATTGGTCTGGACACATCCCATTCCACCGCTTTCACCGAATTGATTAATAGTGGTTCGGATGAGACCTTTTCCAAAGGTTTTAGGGTAGTAGCAGCGTATCCGTACGGTTCAAAGACTATTCAATCCAGTTACGAACGAATCCCCGGATACATTGAAAAGGTCAAAGCAAATGGCGTGGAAATCACCTCATCAATAGCAGATTTACTGGAAAAAGTAGACTGTGTCCTTTTGGAAACCAATGATGGCAGACTACATTTGGAACAAGCCGTCGAGGTATTCAAATCAGGTAAGATATGCTATATTGACAAACCTATCGGAGCTACTTTAGGAGATGCAATCGCTATTTATGAAATGGCAGAAAAATACAATGCACCTGTTTTCTCCTCTTCTGCTCTTAGATTTACTCCTCAAAACCAGAAATTAAGAAATGGAGAATTTGGCAAAATCCTTGGAGCCGATTGTTATTCTCCTCACAAAGTGGAACCAACGCATCCGGATTTCGGTTTCTATGGTATTCATGGAGTAGAAACATTATACACAATTATGGGGACAGGATGCGAATCAGTCAACCGGATGTCTTCAGATAGAGGGGATGTAGTAGTAGGACGATGGAAAGATGGTAGAATCGGAACTTTCAGAGCGATTATAAAAGGACCGCAAATTTATGGTGGAACTGCCTATACTTCAAAAGGAGCAGTAGCCGCAGGAGGTTACCAAGGTTATAAAGCGCTTCTTGAGCAGATTCTTAAATACTTTCAAACAGGAATTTCACCTATATCCAAAGAAGAGACAATCGAAATATTCACTTTTATGAAAGCATCCAATATGAGTAAAGCAGAGAATGGAAGAATTGTCACATTGGAAGAAGCTTATCAAAAAGGTTTGAAAGATGCACGAAAACTAATCAAAACCTATAAAAAGTAAGAGAATGAAATCTATATATAAAGGGACTGCCATTATAGCAATTTTATTTATAGTCGTTTCTTGTTCTTTCTCGAAAAAGCAAGCTGCGAATAGGATGGAGACAAATGATCTACCCCAATTGGAAATAGTAGTACTCGATCCCGGACATTTCCATGCCAGCCTGCTTCAAAAAGAGACATTGACAGATGTCAGTGACACCATCCGGATATATGCCCCCGAAGGAACAGGCGTCAATCAATATCAGGAAAGCATTGATTCCTATAACCAGCGGGCGGAATCTCCTACGACATGGAAAAAACAAGTATATACCGGAGATGATTATCTCCAGAAAATGCTTGCCGATCATAAAGGTAATGTAGTAGTATTGGCTGGAAACAATCAAAAAAAGACGCGCTATATCATGGAGTCTATCAAAGCCGGATATCATGTCCTTGCCGATAAGCCACTGGCTATCAATCCACAGGATTTCAAGTTATTGACAGAAGCCTATCAACTCGCCAAAGAAAAGAATCTTCTTTTATACGATCTGATGACGGAACGATATGATATTCTCAATATCATAGAAAAAGAGCTTTTGCATCAGACGGAATTATTCGGAGATTTACAAAAAGGTTCACCGGACAATCCATCTGTCATAATGGAAAGCGTACATCATTTTTTCAAGACTGTTTCTGGCAAACCATTAACTCGCCCGGCATGGTATTATGATGTAGAGCAACAAGGAGAAGGCATTGCAGATGTTACAACACATCTGATCGACCTCATCAACTGGCAATGTTTTCCTGATGAAACGATTCATTATCAATCAGATGTCACTGTGAATACCGCCAAACACTGGCCAACTCCAATTACATTAACAGAGTTCAGTCAATCGACACAAATCGATTCTTTTCCCACTTATCTTAATCGATACATAAAAAACGATGTATTGGAAGTGATGGCAAACGGAAGCCTCAACTATACCGTTAAAGGGATTTGTATAGGAATGAAAGTCACATGGAATTATACTCCACCCACTAACGGAGGAGATACATTTACTTCCATAAAGAAAGGAAGTAAAGCCACTTTAAAAATCGTTCAGGATGAAAAAAATGGATTTGTAAAAGAGCTATATATACAGAAAGAACCGGACATTGACAATCGGACATTTGAAGCTCAATTACAAAAAACAGTGGAACAGCTTCAAATAACTTATCCGTTCTTATCTGTCAAAAACAAAAAGAATGGAACTTATCTGATTGACATACCACAGGAAAAACGGTTAGGACACGAAGAACATTTCAGCAAAGTGGCAAAGGCTTTCCTACATTATGTAGACAATAAGGATATGCCGGAATGGGAAAATGAAAATACACTAGCTAAATATTACATTACTACTACTGCTGTAGAAATGGCAAAGATAGGAAATAAATAAACAAAACAATAGGTGTTAGAAACAAGATGCAAATATTATAAAAATGAAGCCATGTTTCATGGCTTCATTCCTCATATCATGGGGACCCGATTCGATATCCTGCTCATTCATTCCGATATCGACCGATTGAATACACTTTGGGCAGATATCACCTATGAGCTGGAGCGATTGGATAAAATATTAAATCGTTTTGATCCTCATAGTGAAGTTTCCAAGATTAATAGTCATACTTCTCAAAGCAAGATTCAAATCAGCAAAGAGATGGAATCAATCTTACAGCTTTGCTCATACTATTACGAGAGCACTTCGCACTTATTCGACATTACATTAAAAGACTTCTCCAGAATACAACTTCATGAACATTCATGTATCTCCTTTACATCTCCTGATATTTCACTTGATTTTGGAGGTTTTGCCAAAGGATATGCTTTGAAGAAAATAAGAAGATTCATTGAACAGGAGAATATTAGTGATGCATTTGCTAATTTTGGAAACAGTTCGATCCTGGGTATAGGACATCATCCTTATGGAGATTGTTGGAAAGTCAGTTTTCTGAACCCGTACAATCAGTCTCTTCTAAAAGAATTCGATCTGCAGGATACAGCATTATCCACTTCCGGCAATACGTTACAATATACCGGACACATTATGAATCCGCTTACAGGCATATTTAATGAACAACGAAAAGCAAGTTCTATCCTGTCCCCCGACCCGTTGGAAGCCGAAGTTCTTAGTACGGTCTGGATGATTGCCAATGAACAGGAACAAAAAAAGATTTCAGAAAAGTTCAATAATATACAAGCAACCCTATACAATTTATGATATGAAAGAACATAAAGAAAAAGGAGTAGACTTAGGACTCAGACAATTCATCAAAAGCCTGGGATATGTTGCCGGAGGAACCGCATTATTGGCGACCACTCCTTGGCTGACTTCCTGTACTCCGGAGAAACTACAAGAGATCAAGCATGAGAAAGCACGAATCGCTTTGATTGGTACCGGGTCCAGAGGACAATACCACATCCATAACCTCAAAGAAATACCTCATGCACAAATTGTTGCCGTATGTGATAATTATGCCCCCAATCTTCAACAAGCATTGGAACTTTGTCCGGATGCTAAGTCATATACGGATTACCGCAAACTACTGGAATCGAAAGACATCGATGGAGTCATCATATCCACACCATTAAACTGGCATGCACCTATTGTATTGGATGCATTAGCTGCCGGCAAACATGTCTTTTGCGAGAAAGCAATGGCACGTACCCTTGACGAGTGCAAGGCTATCTATGACACTTACAACCAGTCAGACAAAGTCCTCTACTTTTGTATGCAGCGAATGTATGACGAGAAGTACATCAAGGGAATGCAGATGATCCATTCCGGTCTCATCGGAGATGTGGTAGGTCTTCGCTGTCACTGGTTCCGTAATGCAGACTGGCGTCGTCCGATTCCTTCACCAGAGCTGGAACGCAAGATTAATTGGAGATTATACAAAGAGAGCTCCGGAGGATTAATGACGGAATTAGCATGCCATCAGTTGGAAGTTTGTAACTGGGCAGCCCAAAAAATGCCGGAATCCATTATGGGAATGGGTGACATTGTATACTGGAAAGACGGACGGGAAGTTTATGATAGCGTCAATGTCACTTACAGATACTCGGATGGAGTTAAGATCGCATACGAATCATTGATTTCCAATAAATTCAACGGAATGGAAGACCAGATTCTGGGAAGTAAAGGAACCATGGAAATGGCAAAAGGTATTTATTACCTGGAAGAAGACCATTCTACTTCGGGCATCCGACAGCTGATTGACCAGGTAAAAGACAAGGTTTTTGCCGCCATCCCGACAGCAGGTCCCAGTTGGCGACCGGAAACAAAAATGGAGTACACACCACACTTTATCATTGATGGAGATATTCACGTAAACAGTGGATTGAGTATGATCGGAGCAGACAAAGACGGTTCGGACATTATCCTGTCTTCTTTCTGCCAGTCGTGTATCACCGGAGAGAAAGCACAGAATGTAGTGGAAGAAGCATATTGTTCAACGGTTCTTTGTTTACTTGGAAATCAGGCAATGGATGAACAACGCCATATCCTCTTCCCCGACGAATATAAAATACCCTATATGAAATTCTAAACTATGAAAGATATTATTATCACCTCAAAAAAGTTGAAACAAGAAAGGAATATCTTTCTTCTAAGTTTCCTGCTTGCATTTATCATCAATGTAATTGCAATCATTATCTATTCCCGCCCATGGATTGAAATAATATCCCAAATCGGGTATGTCATCGTGATTAGTTTTTTCATCTATCTTATCTTATGGATTCCCCGAGGAATCCTGATATTCTTGAGTCACCTTTTCCGAAGAAAAAAATAAGAGATTTACGTTTTTTGAAGGAGAATTGACGGAAAAGCTCATTCACATATTCTAATAACAACCTAATTTTGGAGAAAAATAGATACTATGACAACAAGAAGAGATTTTATCAAAAAAACAGTAGCAGGTACAGCTGCACTTTCATTAGGAAGCATACTTCCAGGATTCGGTTCAAGCCGTTATCAAGATATTCTGGGAGCTAACGAAAAAATACGTATCGGAGTCATTGGAGTGAATTCGAGAGGTAAGGCCCTGGCGCAAGGATTTGCCAAACTTCCAGATTGTGAAGTTACTTACATTTGTGATGTAGACTCAAGAGCATTAGAAAAATGTCAGGCTGCTATCCACAAAATTACCGGACGTACTCCCAAAGGAGAAAAAGACATTCGTAAGATGTTAGAGTCGAACGATTTTGAAGCAGTGGTGATTGCTACCCCTGACCATTGGCATGCCAAAGCAGCCATTATGGCTATGCAGGCCGGAAAGCATGTTTATCTGGAAAAACCGACCAGTCATAATCCGGCAGAAAATGAAATGTTGGTTCGAGCCGCTTTGAAATATAACCGGATTGTTCAAGTGGGTAACCAACGCCGCTCATTTCCCAATGTAATTAAAGCTATGGAAGAAATAAAATCCGGTTCTATCGGAAAAGTGAGATATGCCAAATCTTGGTATGTCAATAATCGCCCTTCCATTGGAACAGGGAAAGTTGTTCCTGTACCTGATTATCTGGATTGGGATTTATGGCAAGGTCCTGCCCCACGTGTTGCAGATTTCAAAGATAATTTCATCCATTATAACTGGCATTGGTTCTGGAATTGGGGAACAGGTGAAGCGCTCAACAATGGAACCCACTTTGTTGATATACTCCGCTGGGGACTGGGCGTAGATTATCCTACAAAGGTTGATTCTATCGGAGGTCGGTATCGTTTTCAGGACGACTGGCAAACTCCTGACACACAACTTATCACCTTCCAATTTGGTGACGAAGCATCTTTTTCATGGGAAGGACGTAGTTGTAATACGATGCCGGTAGACGGATATGGAGTAGGAACCGCATTTTATGGAGAAACCGGAACTCTCTTCATTGGCGGTGGCAATGAATATAAAATTACAGATATAAAAGGTAAAACGATTAAAGAGGTAAAAAGTGATTTAAAATTTGAGACCGGCAATCTGTTGAATCCATCCGAAAAGTTGGATGCCTTCCACTTCCGAAACTGGTTTAATGCCATTCGTAAAGGAACAAAGTTAAATTCCGGAATTGTAGATGCCTGTATCAGTACCCAGTTGGTACAATTAGGTAATATTGCCCAACGTGTCGGACATTCATTACAGATTGATCCGGGAAGCGGACGAATTCTCAACGATTTGGAAGCCAATAAACTTTGGGGAAGAGAGTACGAAAAAGGTTGGGAAATACGGGTTTAAAGCATGTCCCCATTTCTCGTTTTTTCATTAGGTTATAATTTTACAGAAAGGCATGTCTTTGATAGGATATGCCTTTCTGTTTTCCTTCCGTAAAGCTGATTTATACCCTTTAACACACGGAATATTCATCGTTTTTCATCGAAATCTCTTTTATTTTTGTATTTTTGCGTGCGTATGCGTTAAAATTATAGTATATACGAATTTTATGAGTGACGAAATCAACGAGATAACGGAAGAACATTCAGACTACAAACCGGCGGACGCGCGGGACGAAAGCGTAAAACATCAGTTAACAGGCATGTACCAGAATTGGTTTCTGGACTATGCTTCATATGTTATTCTGGAACGTGCCGTACCCCACATCAATGACGGTTTAAAGCCTGTGCAACGTCGTATCCTGCATTCTATGAAACGTCTGGATGACGGGCGGTATAACAAAGTGGCAAATATTGTGGGACACACCATGCAGTTCCACCCGCATGGGGATGCTTCTATCGGGGATGCCTTGGTACAGTTGGGACAGAAAGACCTGTTGATTGACTGTCAGGGTAACTGGGGTAATATCCTCACCGGAGACGGTGCGGCTGCTCCCCGTTATATCGAGGCGCGTTTATCCAAGTTTGCGCTGGATGTTGTCTTCAATCCCAAAACTACCGAATGGAAATTGTCATACGACGGACGAAATAAGGAACCAGTCACTCTTCCTGTGAAATTCCCGTTATTACTGGCGCAGGGAGTGGAAGGTATCGCCGTTGGACTTTCTTCCAAGATATTGCCGCATAACTTCAACGAACTTTGTGATGCTTCCATCAGTTACCTGCGTGGAGAGGAATTCCAACTATATCCCGATTTCCAGACAGGCGGCTCGATTGACGTAGCCAAATACAACGACGGAGAACGTGGCGGAGCAGTGAAAGTACGTGCCAAGATCAACAAGATTGATAACAAAACACTTGCAATCACAGAGATCCCTTATGGGAAAACCACTTCAACAGTGATCGACTCTATCCTAAAAGCTGTTGATAAAGGAAAAATCAAAATTCGCAAGGTAGATGACAACACAGCTGCCAACGTAGAAATATTAGTGCATCTGGCACCAGGTACATCATCGGACAAAACAATCGATGCATTGTACGCATTCACCGATTGCGAAGTAAGTATCTCACCCAACTGCTGCGTGATTGATGACAGCAAACCTCATTTCCTCACTGTCAGCAAAGTCTTGAGAAAGTCGGCAGACAACACGCTGGATTTGCTAAAGCAGGAGCTGGAAATCAAGAAAAACGAAATACTGGAAGCGTTGCACTTTGCTTCGCTCGAAAAGATATTTATCGAAGAACGCATCTATAAGGACAAAGAGTTCGAACAATCCAAAGATATGGACGCTGCTTGTGCTCATATTGACGAACGCCTGACGCCTTATTATCCGAAATTTATCCGCGAAGTAACCAAAGAGGATATTCTCAAACTGATGGAAATCAAAATGGGGCGTATTCTGAAATTCAACTCGGACAAAGCGGATGAACTGATTGCCAAGATGAAAGAAGAAGTGGCCGAGATTGATAATCATCTGGCTCACATCGTAGATTATACCGTCAACTGGTATCAGATGTTGAAAAACAAATACGGCAAGAACTTCCCGCGCCGTACGGAACTGCGTAACTTCGACACCATCGAAGCTGCCAAAGTAGTAGAAGCAAACGAAAAACTTTATATCAACCGCGAAGAAGGATTTATCGGAACAGCCTTGAAAAAAGACGAGTTCGTAGCATGTTGTTCGGATATCGATGATGTCATTATCTTCTTCCGCGACGGTAAGTATATCGTTACTCCTGTTGCCGACAAGAAATTCGTCGGCAAAAACGTTCTTTATGTCAATGTATTCAAGAAGAACGATAAACGTACGATCTACAATGTAGCCTACCGCGACGGAAAAGAAGGAACGACATACGTAAAACGTTTCGCCGTGACCTCTGTAGTTCGCGACCGCGAATATGATGTCACACAGGGAACTCCCGAATCACGGATTACCTATTTCAGCGCCAATCCGAATGGAGAAGCCGAAATCATCAAGGTGACACTGAAACCGAATCCGCGTGTACGTCGTATCATTTTCGAGCATGACTTCAGTGAGGTCAGCATCAAGGGACGTCAGGCACGAGGCGTGATTCTTACCCGCTTGCCGGTACATAAGATATCCCTGAAACAAAAAGGAGGTTCCACGCTCGGTGGACGTAAAGTATGGTTTGACCGTGACATACTCCGCCTCAACTATGACGGACGAGGTGAATATCTGGGTGAATTCCAAAGCGACGACAGCATATTGATTGTTCTGAACAACGGTGATTTCTATACTACCAACTTCGACTTGAGCAACCACTATGAAGATAATGTAAGCATCGTGGAGAAGTTTGATCCTAACAAGATATGGACTGCCGCGCTTTACGATGCCGACCAACAGAATTATCCGTATCTGAAACGTTTCTGTTTTGAGGCCTCCAACCGTAAACAGAACTACTTGGGAGAAAATAAGAACAACCGTCTGATTCTGCTGACCGACGAGTACTATCCTCGTCTGGAAGTCATATTTGGCGGACACGACAATTTCCGTGATCCGTTGAATATCGATGCGGATGAATTCATTGCTGTCAAAGGTTTCAAAGCCAAGGGAAAACGTATTACTACCTATGCAGTGGAGACAATCAATGAGCTTGAACCAACTCGCTTCCCCGAACCCTCACAAGAACAACAGGAAGTTCCTGAAGAGGAGCCGGAAAATCTGGATCCGGACAGCGGCAAGAGCGAAGGCGACATTATTGATGAAATCACCGGGCAGATGAAATTATTCTGATGAAGAAAAAACTAATATACCTGGGGCTGACAGGTTGCATCCTGTTCGCCCTTTGCACAAGATTACAAGCGCAGATCGACAGTCTGCAAGCCCATCGGTATGTAACACGTGCCACCATGTATGGTGTCGGATTTACTAACGTTTTCGACACCTATCTTTCACCGCAGGAATACAAAGGTATCGACTTCCGTGTTTCCCGTGAGTTGATTCGGATGACCAAGTTGTTTGATGGAAATGTATCTGTGCAGAACTTCTTTCAGGCAAACATCAGCTATACGCACAACCGGGCCGATAACAATAACACTTTCTCCGGATTAGTCAACTGGAACTATGGATTACATTACCAGTTCCGCCTGACAGATAATTTCAAATTATTAGCCGGAGGATTGATAGATGTCAACGGAGGCTTTGTCTATAATCTCCGGAACACCAACAATCCGGCATCCGCACGGGCATACGTCAATCTGGATGCCTCCGGAATGGCTATTTGGCACCTGAAAATCAAACGGTATCCGATGGTGCTTCGTTATCAGGTCAATCTGCCGGTTATGGGAGTGATGTTCTCTCCCCACTACGGACAATCTTATTACGAAATATTCTCTTTGGGAAATTCGAGTGGAGTAATAAAATTTACCTCCCTGCACAATCAACCTTCGTTGCGACAGATGCTCTCCGTCGACCTGCCGATAGGATATACCAAAATGCGCTTCAGCTACCTGGCTGATTTGCAGCAATCCAACGTTAACAATATCAAGACACATACCTACTCACACGTATTCATGGTAGGATTTGTGAAAGACCTATACCGTATCCGAAATAAGAAAGGAACCGCTCTTCCCTCATCGGTTAGAGCTTACTAAGAGAACAAAATTTAATGTTGAAACTTCAAGTGAGAGATCAATTAATGATGAGAAATAAGATTAGACAAATACTTTGGCTGCTCTGCTGCCTTCCGGTGCTGACTGGTTGCATTGGGGAAGATGACTACGCCAATGATCCCAGAGGTAATTTCGAACAACTATGGAAGATCATTGACGAACAGTATTGTTTCCTGGATACGAAAGGCATTGACTGGGATGCTGTTCATGACGAATACAGCAAACTGATTATTCCGTCAATGTCTAATGATGACCTGTTCGACATCCTAAGCCAAATGCTTTATATCTTGAAAGACGGGCATGTCAATCTATCTTCTGCCAGTCGTATTTCTTATTACGATGCATGGTATCAGGGCTACCCTTGGAATTATAGAGAAGATATTCTTTATAACTATTATCTGGGTAGTGCCAATTCAGGCTATCGCACATCCGCTGGTCTTAAATATAAAATATTCGACAATAACATAGGATACATACGTTATGAAAGTTTCAGTGCCGGAGTTGGAGATGGCAATTTGGATGAGGTCCTTTACTATTTACAAATCTGCAATGGACTAATTATCGATGTCCGTGATAACGGAGGAGGTAATCTAACCAATTCTTCACGCATAGCTGCCCGGTTCACTGATAAACTGGCATTAACAGGATATATCCAACATAAGACAGGTCCGGGACACAATGATTTCTCAGAGATGGAACCCATTTATTTAGAACCCTCCAACAGTATTCGTTGGCAAAAAAAGGTCGTGATACTAACCAATCGTCGATGTTATAGTGCCACAAATGATTTTGTTAACATAATGCGCAGCTTAAACAATGATAACGAAGATAAAAGAATCATCCAGCTGGGCGATCAGACTGGTGGAGGATCAGGGCTGCCATTTTCATCAGAATTACCCAATGGCTGGAGCGTCCGCTTCTCTGCCAGCCCCCACTTTGATAAGTATGGAAAGTCATTGGAAGATGGAATAAAACCTGATGTATACGTAAACATGGATAAGATTCTGGAAGAAGGGATAGAGCAGGGTGACATAGAATCACAAAAGAAAGATCCACTGATTGAAAAGGCATTCGAAATCTTAAGTGAATAACTTTATTGCCAAATTATTTGCCAAATCAGAAAATCTTCCTATCTTTGCACCGCTAAACAAAAAAGCTACACATGCGGCTGTGGCGTAATTGGTAGCCGCGCCAGACTTAGGATCTGGTGTCGTGAGACGTGTAGGTTCGAGTCCTATCAGCCGCACTAAAAATAAACTAGAAGCCTTCAAGATACTATCTTGGAGGCTTTTTAATTGGTTAGACATGAATAAACATCAACTTTGCTGCATCGGTCACATCACATTAGACAAAGTAGTCACTCCCCAAAACACTGTCTATATGCCGGGAGGAACGGCTTTTTATTGTTCACATGCCATCCGCCATTTTAACGACATCGATTACGCTTTAGTAACAGCAGTTGGTGTCACTGAAATGAACGTCGTGGAGCAACTACGTGAAATGGGTATTCATGTAACCGCCCTGCCAAGCAAATATTCCGTATACTTCGAGAATATCTATGGCGCCAATCCGGACGACCGTACTCAACGTGTATTAGCGAAAGCCGATCCGTTCACTGCCGGTCAGCTGAAAGATATAGATGCGCAAATCTACCATCTCGGCTCTCTGCTGGCAGACGACTTCTCGTTGGAAGTAATCAAAGAACTATCTCAAAAAGGGTTGATTGCAGTAGACTCACAAGGCTATTTACGTGAAGTACGTGACACCCACGTCTATCCGGTGGATTGGATAGATAAGCGGGAGGCTCTGCAATATATCCATTTTCTGAAAGTCAACGAGCACGAGATGGAAGTGCTGACAAGTCTTTCCGATCCGCATGAAGCTGCCCGTCAATTATATGAATGGGGCGTGAAAGAAGTGCTTGTCACCTTGGGAAGCATGGGATCACTTATTTTCGACGGAAAAGACTTCTATCGTATTCCGGCATATAAACCCAAAGAAGTGGTAGATGCAACAGGGTGTGGAGACACTTACACCATCGGGTATCTATACCAACGGGTATCGGGTGCCGGCATCGAAGAAGCAGGACGTTTTGCAGCAGCCATGTCAACTTTAAAAATAGAGAAATCAGGTCCTTTCAATGGCAGCAAAGAAGATGTCATTCAATGTATGACCACTGCGGAACAGATGTTTTAAAACAGGAAATCATAAAACGAACAGCGTATATATAGGATATACCTCCCCCGACGGGTAATCCTCATCCCATTATTCAGGCACGAACAACACCGGTTCGTGCCTGACTTTTTTCAACAGTCACCTCTCTTTTAGTGTTAAAATCAACCATTCTCTCTTTTTTCCAAAATCTTTTTTGAATTTCGTTTGTTTCCTTTGTTACTCTTGCCAAAAGACGGCAGAAAAAAGACTTCAACCTAAATAATAACAAATGGAAAAATTTAATGCAATGAGGACTAGACTTTTACAACATCTTCAGAAAAAAGCCATCAGGTCAAAGAGCATCATGACGCTTGTTTGCCTGCTACTGGCCTCTGCATCAGCCTTTGCACAGACAAAGACGGTGACAGGAACAGTGACGGACGCTGCCAATGAACCATTGATCGGCGCATCGGTACTCGTACAAGGAACTTCCACCGGAACCATCACGGACATGGACGGTAAATATTCAATCTCTGTCACTCCGGAGGACGTACTGGCATTTTCATACGTGGGGATGACTTCGCAAACCATTAAAGTGGGGACACAGAACGTCATCAATGTCACTTTAAAAGAAGATTCACAAGTACTAGCCGAAACAGTCGTTATCGGATACGGTAGTGCAAAGAAAAGAGACTTGACAGGTTCTATCACCAATATCAAAGGAGAAGAGTTAGCCAACAAACCGGCAATGAATCCGCTATCTTCCCTTCAGGGGAAAGTGGCAGGTGTGCAGATTGTAAACTCCGGACGAGCCGGATCGGACCCGGAAATCCGTATTCGCGGAACAAACTCCATCAACGGATATAAACCGCTGTACATTGTCGACGGATTATTCAATGACAACATCAATTTCCTGAATCCGGAGGACATCGAATCCATGGAAATCCTGAAAGACCCGTCATCTCTGGCTATCTTCGGTGTTCGCGGTGCGAATGGTGTTATCATCATTACCACAAAAAAAGCCAAAGAGGGACAGACACTGGTCAATATCAATACTTCTTTCGGTTTCAAGAAAGTGGTAGATAAAGTGAAATTGGTGAATGGTTCACAATTCAAGGAACTATATAACGAACAGCTCGCCAATCAGAAAGATGACCCTTTCGATTATACCGGCTGGGATGCCAATACCGACTGGCAAGACGAAATTTTCCAGACTGCTTTCATTACAAACAATAACATCAGTATTACAGGGGCTTCGCCCAAACATAGTTTCTACCTGGGAGTGGGCTACTCTTACGAACAAGGCAACATCGAGCATGAGAAATTCAGTAAGGTAACCATCAACGCAAGTAATGATTATAAGATTACGGACTTTTTGAAAGTCGGTTTCCAATTCAACGGTGCACGTATGCTTCCTGCTGATTCCAAACAGGTATTGAATGCCCTGCGTGCAACTCCTATCGCTCCGGTGTATAACAACGAATACGGATTATATACGGCTCTGCCCGAATTCCAGAAAGCGCAGATCAACAACCCGATGGTAGACGTCGAATTGAAAGCGAATACTACCAAAGCGGAGAACTACCGGGCATCCGGTAATATTTATGGTGAGGTAGACTTCCTGAAACATTTCACGTTCAAAGCGATGTTCTCCATGGATTATGCGTCGAACAACGGACGGACGTATACACCGATCGTAAAAGTATACGATGCCGCTGTCAACGGAGGGATCTCTACTTTGGGAACAGGCAAGACCGAGGTCAGCCAGTTTAAAGAGAATGAAACCAAAGTTCAGAGCGACTACCTGTTGACATACACCAACAGCTTTGATAATGGAAATCATAACCTGACAGCTACCGCCGGTTTTACTACCTATTATAATTCGTTGAGCCGATTGGACGGAGCACGCAAGCAGGGGGTCGGACTGGTTATTCCGGATAATCCGGACAAATGGTTTGTCAGCATCGGCGATGCAGCTACCGCTACCAATGGAAGTACTCAATGGGAACGCAGTACATTATCCGTACTTGCACG
>ERZ1504462.288-NODE-288-length-13240-cov-4.584300_pt1 | contig 13240 bp, 10 predicted proteins | sample MGYA00574787_ERZ1504462 | MGnify/ENA primary metagenome ERZ1504462 (study PRJEB39906, sample SAMEA3182113) | gut metagenome | biome: human; feature: gut; material: Stool; isolation source: human stools | place: Canada | collected 2013-05-07 ...
AAATCATGTGCATTCTGCTAGCCGTCATGTTGACCGACGTAGTACTGCTGGACGTCTTTAACTCTATGGGAATGCCTACCTCCACCACTGTATCATTAGTCTTTGAACTACTCGGAGGAACATTCGCCCTCTCACTTATCAAAGTACATAATAGCGATACCCTCGGTCTGGGCGACCTCATAAACACCGACAAAGCCCTCTCCGTCATCATGGCGATCTTCGTCTCCGTCGCTATCGCCTTCTTCTTCGGAATGCTTGTACAATGGCTTGCCCGTGTGATATTCACTTTCAACTATACGAAAAAGATGAAATACAGCATCGCCCTCTTTGGGGGGATAGCCGCTACTGCCATCATCTATTTCATGCTTATCAAAGGACTGAAAGACAGCTCCTTCATGACCTCTGAAAACAAACACTGGATACAAGACAACACACTGATGCTAATCACCGTTTTCTTTGTATTCTTCACCGTACTGATGCAAATCCTTCACTGGATGAAAATCAATGTTTTCAAAGTCGTCGTACTGATGGGAACCTTCGCTCTGGCTCTCGCTTTTGCCGGTAACGACCTTGTCAACTTTATTGGCGTTCCCCTCGCAGGTTTCTCCTCTTTTTTAGATTACACCGCCAACGGAGAAGGAAATCCGAACGGCTTCCTGATGACCTCCTTGCTGGGACCTGCTAAAACACCGTGGTATTTTCTTATCGGAGCCGGAGCCGTCATGGTCTACGCCCTCTGCACCTCTAAAAAAGCACATGCTGTAATTAAAACATCTGTCGACCTTTCCCGCCAAGATGAAGGAGAAGAAGCATTCGGAAGTACTCCGATCGCCCGCACAGTAGTCCGCATCAGCATGACACTTGCCAATGGAATCTCCCGAATAATGCCGGACGGCAGCAAAAAATGGCTTGACTCCCGCTTCCGCAAAGACGAAGCAATCATTGCCGACGGAGCTGCTTTCGACCTTGTCCGCGCTTCTGTCAACCTGGTATTGGCCGGTCTGCTCATCGCCTTGGGAACCTCCCTGAAACTTCCCCTTTCCACCACCTACGTAACCTTCATGGTAGCTATGGGTACTTCTTTGGCCGACCGCGCCTGGGGACGTGATTCAGCCGTTTACCGTATCACCGGCGTATTAAGCGTCATCGGAGGCTGGTTCATCACCGCCGGAGCCGCCTTCACCATCTGTTTCTTCGTAGCTCTCGTACTCCATTATGGAGGTAACATCTCTATCATCGCCCTCATCGGTATAGCTGTATTCATCTTGATCCGTAGCCAGGTGATGTACAAGAAACGCAAAGCGAAAGAACAAGGTAACGAAACGCTGAAGCAACTGATGCAAACCACAGACAGCACAGAAGCCCTGCAACTGATGCGTAAGCACACCCGCGAAGAACTTTCCAAAGTATTGGAATATGCAGAAACAAATTTCGAACTGACTGTCACTTCATTCCTTCATGAAAATCTGCGAGGATTGCGTCGTGCCATGGGGTCCACTAAATTTGAGAAACAGCTCATCAAACAGATGAAACGTTCGGGCACCGTCGCCATGTGTCGTCTTGACAATAACACCGTACTCGAAAAAGGACTTTATTACTATCAAGGCAACGACTTCGCCAGCGAATTGGTCTACAGTATTTCCCGCCTCTGCGAACCTTGCCTCGAACATATCGACAACAACTTCAACCCATTGGACGCCATCCAGAAAGGTGAATTCAGCGATGTATCCGAAGATATCACCTATCTGATTCAGCAGTGTCGTAAGAAAATGGAAAACAACGAGTACAACGACTTCGAAGAAGAAATCCGTCGTGCCAACGACCTCAACGGACAGCTTTCACTATTGAAACGTAAGGAACTGCAACGCATCCAAAGCCAATCAGGAAGCATCCGGGTGAGCATGGTGTATCTCACGATGGTTCAGGAAGCACAGAACGTAGTCACTTACACTATCAATTTGATGAAAGTAAGCCGTAAGTTCCAGATGGAAACTGAAATGCCGTAAGGACGAAAAGCAAGGATCGTCCACTGAATAACGGACGAATCATACTCCGCACGGAAAGGACTGTCTGATAAACCCTGTTTATATAGGAGGGGTGTATCAAACAGTCCTTTCTTTTTCAGAAATAGGTTTAAAAAAAGTTCTACTCTTTAGCATTTGATCTGGTAAAATTGTATATTTATAGTCGATAAGATACTTGAGACGATTTTAGATGCAATGATATAAAAACGAAATGAATGAAATATCAGTTAGAAATAACCACCTTACTGGTTCCTGTCAATGTGCATCAACTGTTTGAGAAATGTGAATGGCCTGAACTAAACTGTTTTGACAGAGAAAAGGTTGAAGGCTATTTCTCTGATTTGGTGAATGGTATTCAAACCGATGAGGCTTTGGACGATTGGACGCTGACCGTTGTCCTTTATATCGGCACTTATTTGGGAGCCAACCATATCAGTATCTGGAAACATGGAATCACCGATACGGTAACTAAAGAAAAAGTGCTGACGATAGGTATACCTCTTCCTTGTAGTAAAACCATTCGTTGGGGAGTGAAGAAGAAAGGACGTTTTACCGGTAAAATACCGGATGAAAGCTTTAGGAGGAATAACAGACTCCTTCCCGTCAACTTTGCAAAATATGATAATATGGAGACCTATATAGAAGATAACATCCGGATAGCCCTTTTGAACCTGTTTGAAGTTGGTTTTACCCTGAAAGGATATAAAGTAAAGAAACGGTGATAAGTAACTGAATTGTAATCAAACTTCTTTTTCATAGGGATTAAACTTGCTTATCCCGGCAGGAAAACGTATCTTTGTTGGTAAGAAAACTATAACCGCAAGTTCTGATTATAAAACCGGAACTTTTGATTATGTAATCAGAAGTTTCAGTTATAAAACCAGAACTTGCGGTTTTAGTTTGTCCTATAGGAAAAACAACTTTTCCTGTAGGGGAGAACAAGTTTTCTACCTATAGCGAGTAAGTTTTCTATTAATAATCAATATTTCAAATAAACTTTAGTATTATGGCAATGTACGTAATGGAAGAAATGCCCGATATTCATGGAACGGGCGAACAGGTACTTTATCCTCGGTTTGCAATGATAGATCAGGTATCTACCGAGGATTTAATACGTCAGATAGCATCCAGCAGTGGCTTTAATGTCGGAGATGTGGAAGGCGTAATTACACAGATCGGTATTGAAATGGCACATCAGATGGCAGAAGGCAAGTCTGTGAAGCTGGATGGTATCGGAACATTCTCTCCTTCGTTGGCGTTATGCAAAGATAAAGAACGCGAAAAGACCGGAGAGGGTGAAACCCATCGTAACGCACGAAGCATTGTGGTGGGGAGCGTGAACTTTCGTGTAGACAGGAAGATGGTGAGGCGTATCAACGGAAGATGTCTGCTGGAAAGAGCTCCGTGGAAGTCGCAACGCTCTTCACAGAAGTATACACCGGAGCAACGACTAGCATTGGCTGTTAGATATCTGGAGGAACATCCTTTTCTGACGGTCTACGAATACCGGAAACTGACAGGTCTGCTGCGCACGGCGGCTACCAATGAATTGCGCCAATGGGCGTATACGCCCGGTTCCGGTATCGGGATTGATGGCAGAGGAACACATCGGGTGTATATAAAGAAAACATAATTCATCATATTTGTATGATGATACTTTGAGATTTTGAATTAAGAGCATTGGGGGGAATTGCGGTGAGGGCGCTTTTCTTCAGGGATGTGCTTGAGTGATAACTAAAATTAATAAAAATGGGGAATTTGATTTCATTTATGAAGGAAGTAGCTGAAGGGCTTCGAAAAAGTGGGAATTATGGAACTGCTCATGTTTACAGGAGTAGCATGAATGCTATCATTGCATTTAATGGGAGCAGGAATCTGTCATTCAAGAAAGTGAATCAGGAGTTTCTTAAAAGTTTTGAAACGTATTTGCGGGAAAAGGATTGTAGTTGGAACACGGTTTCAACCTATATGCGTACATTGAGGGCGGTGTACAACCGCGCGGTTGACCGTCGTATGGCATCTTATATACCGCATCATTTCCGGTATGTTTATACAGGAACGCGTGCTGACAGAAAGCGTGCACTGGAAAAGGAGGATATGGAACGATTGATGAAAGAGCTTCCCAAACAAATTCATCAGGGAAGGGAAGAATTACAACGTACGCGCGCGTACTTTTTCTTAATGTTCATGCTTCGTGGTATGCCGTTTGTAGATCTTGCCTATCTTAAAAAGCAGGATATGGTGGGGAATGTGCTTACTTATCGTCGTAGAAAAACCGGGCGGCTTCTAACTGTGACGCTTCTGCCGGAAACTATGAAACTAATAAAAAAGTATATGAACACCGATTCTGCTTCTCCTTATCTTTTTCCCATACTGACTGGCGGAGAAAGTACCGAAGCTACCTACAGGGAATATCAGATAGCTTTGCGTAATTTTAACTATCAGCTTCTGTTGCTGAAACAAGTACTTGCATTGACTTCTGATTTAAGCTCATATACGGCTCGGCATACTTGGGCTACAATGGCATATTATTGCGAGATACATCCAGGCATTATTTCAGAGGCGATGGGACATTCATCTATTATCGTCACAGAGACTTATCTAAAACCTTTTAAGAATAAGAAAATAGATGAAGCGAATGTGACGATTCTATCTTCGCTGAAGAGGAACTATATTTGTGGCAAGTAACTGATTAATAGTGCTGTTACTTTGTAGGTAACGGGAAGAAAAGACGCTGCAAATATGAGCATATTTCTTAAAACATCCAAACAAAATCGTACATTTTTTCTAATAAACTACTCAAAATAGGAATAAACACAGAAGAACACGTGGATTCTTTGTCTTAGAGCTTTGTTAACGTCTAAATTTTGCAATAGATTTCCCGCCCCTCTACTTTTTCTCATAAGCAGGGGTAAGAAGATTCGTCATATATCGTATTATTTTCTAGTATAGACTACTCCAAAAGAGCAGGCACAAGGGTTTTCCCGTTACCTACAAAGTAACGGGAAGAGGGGGAGTGAAGCGAAATAAATCATGAATTAGTACAAACAAATTTTTTATTTATTAATTGTATAACATTTAATTTACTTTTATGAGAAAATGGACGTATTTAGTCGCAACCTTGCTCATGGCAGGTACGACGGCGACATTCACGGGATGTATTGATACCGATGAACCGGAAGGCATTGCAGAACTTAGGGGAGCAAAGTCTGATTTTATCAAAGCTCAAGCTGCAGTTGAGCTTGTAGAGGCTGAATTGAGAAAAGCACAGGTTGCAGAGCAAGAGTTAGTTAATGCAGGTTTGGCACTTCAGAATAAATCTGCAGAAATTGATTTGCAGTTGCATGAACTGGATATTCAGTTGAAGCAACTCCTGATTGAAAAGGAAGAAGCTGCTACTGCACAAGCAAAAGCAGAAGCGGAAGCTGCCATTGCAAAAGCGGAAGCTGACAAAACTAAGTGGGAAAATGAAAAGGCATTGATTGTTGAGCAGTATAAGGAAAAAATGCTTCTTGCCGAAACTGCCACTGCTAAAGCACAGGAAGCTTACAAGCAAGCTATGGAACAGATTGAAGCTTCCAAGTTGTTGCTGACAGATGAAGAACAAGCTCGTTTGAATGGTGTACAAGCGCAAGTTGCCTATGCAAAACAAGCAATGGACAAGGCAATGTATGGATATTCAACAACTGTTATCAAAAGAATTCTGTCATCGGAAGTTGCAAATTCCACTACTACTACAAATCCGGATGAAAGCACGGAGACTAATTCTTCTACGACTAAGTATTATGTTTATCTTATTACTGAAGATCCTACCCAGTCTGCGGATGGCTATAAAGCCGGTAGCTTGAAAAAACTTCAGGAGCAATTAGCTAACTATTCTGATATAGTAGCTGATAATAATTTAGAAGCGGTTTTGGATAATGCATTGAAAAATGCAGAATTTGCTTTAGAAATGACGCAGAAGTATGCTGATAACTTGAAAGCTATCTTGGATAATGAGTATACTACTGTTGCAGATTGGGAAGCAGAAGTCAAGAAGCTGGAAGAAGAAATTGCTGCTGCAAAAGTCAAGGAACAACAGTATAATATTGAAAAAGGCAAGTTGGAAGTTGCTAATCCTAAACTGATATCTGACTTGGAAGCTACTAGCAATAAGTTGGAGACTGCTAAAAATAACCAGAACTCTAACAAGAACAAAGCTAAAACAGCTGCAGCTTATTCTAAGAAAGTGGAGGCTGAAAGTGTAAAGAAAGGATTAAATGATGCAATATCTGGTGGAACAACTGTTGCTGGTTATAATTCTAATACTGGTACTTTTGCCTATGCTAAAGGTATACAAATTACTGAAGCACAAAGTCAGATTGATGGTTGGGTTAAGCTGATTGATAAGGCTACTAAAGGTGTTGATTTGGAAAATATAGAATGGGCCAAACCACAATTGGCTACAGCTCTTGCAGCACAAAAAGAAGCTGAAGAGAACTATGCTAAAGATTATAAAGCATGGGAAGATGCAATGGCAGCTTATGATGAAAGTCTGAAAATAGAATTGGAGAAATCAGAGGTAGCCGCTAATGCTGCAATAAAGAAATATAATGGACTTAAACCGGAAGATAGAAAAAAAGAAGCTAATATTGATGCTGTAGCTACGGCTTTAGTTGCATACTATAAGGATGCATTGGCTAAAGAAGCACAAGTTACTAAGGCAACTGCAACAAAAGGAAGTGATACGAAAAAAATCTCTGCTTGGTTGATAGCAGACGCTGATAACTTTAAAAAAGTTGTTGGAGTAGATTTAGGCTTTATCATTTGGGATGCTGGTGACATTGCTACTGCAAATGAAATTAGTAAAGAAAATATTGGAAAATTAATAGATGTAGAGCAAGATTCCAGTGTAAAGACTCCATTGGAAAAGTGGAAATCTGCTTCTTCTGCTGTATTTAGCGATAATTTCAATTCAGGTAATAATCCAAGAAGATTGCCAGTATCTAAGGACGAAGTAATAGCTGCGGCTGGTGGTAACCATGTAGACGCTTTGAAGAATGGTAATTATGGTTCTCTTGGTAAGATGATTTGGGCAACAGCAGAAACAGCTAGTCTACAGGCTATAATTGATCAGGTAGAAACTTACAAAGCTTTGAAAGAAGCATTTACTGCTCAAAAAGCTGTAGAACAGGCTGCTCAAGATAAAGCAAATACTGCTTTGGCGGATGCTGTAGATAAAGCTAAGAAAGCTAACGACGAAGCCCAGGCTGCTTATGATAAAGTCTTTAAAGAAGTAAATGATAATATTGCAACAGTACAAAAAGAATACGGCAATAATGAAATTATCAAAGGTAAGATTGAAACGGAAATCACTGTTTATTTGAATAATAACTTTACTAATGGTGATTTAGGTTCCTTGGAAGCTATCAAAAACTTGGTTAAGGAAGAATACATGATTGCTCTGGCAAATGTCACTGCCGCTAAGGCCGATGTTGCTAAAGCTAAGAGAAATATAGAGAAATTAGCGGCAGGTACTTATACTGATACAGATTATATTACTGAATCATTGGTAAGTATTCAGGAAAAGATCAAAGTAAAACAGGCTGAATATGATGCTGCCAAGGCAGACTATGATACTGCAAGCGCTCAGTTGAAAGCACTTCTTGCTATCTTCTTGAAATAATTCCCTAACTACGTAAAAGTAACAAGATGATAAAAAAACTATGCACATTACTTTTGCTGACCTGTATGACAGCTGCGCCTTCAATGGCGCAGCGTTACAGCAGCAGTGATGATGCGTCGTTTGTCCCGAAGAAAGGACAGTGGCAGGTTTCAGTCCTGCTTGGTAGCGGAAAGTTTTTTAACGAAAACACTTCTTATCTGCTTCCCAAGTTCTCCAATGACGGAGGAGTAGTCGGACTTCCAAATGGAGGGACGGATAACTCCGGCGACCTGAACCGCTATCTGAACATCGGGAGTCTGAATAATAATAGTCTGGTCAATATAGCCGGAATTGAAGGTAAGTATTTCGTGTCTGACAATTGGGATGTAAATTTCCAGTTCAGCATGAACGTCAGCCTCACTCCTAAGAAAGACTATGTAGAAGGAGACAACAGTGTACCCGACATGATTATCCCTGCGCAAAGTTATATCAATGCGCAGATGACCAACAACTGGTATGTATCTGTCGGTTCCAACTACTATTTCAAGACTCGCAACGAACGTATTCATCCGTATCTTGGAGGCGCACTCGGCTTCCAGATGGCACGCATTGAAACGACCGAACCATACACCGGAGACACCTATAAGGATAGTGACGACTCGGAAGAACTTCCGTCACAGGTCTATGTTTCTGGAAGTAAAGCCGGCCAGATGTACGGTTTCAAAGTAGCTGCCGTAGCAGGTATCGAGTATAGCATTGCCAAAGGTTTTGTTTTCGGTTTCGAAATGCACCCTCTGGCTTACCGTTATGACCTGATACAGATTTGCCCGAAAGGATTTGATAAATATAACGCCAGTCACCACAACATCAAGATATTTGAAATGCCTGTGGTGAAACTGGGATTCAGATTCTAAGGATGAATGATTATACAAATGTATGAATGAAAAGAGAAAGCCGTTCAGCTGATAGTGCGGACGGCTTTTCTTTTTTAAAGAAGAATGAAGAGCTTAATGAACAGATATGTGAAACTTTTATCTTTTCTTCCGGGAATATGCCTGATAGCGGCTTGCGCCGGGCATCAGATAAAAGGTTACGAGATTAACGGTAGTACACCTTTGCCCGAATTCGAAGGAAAAATGGTTTATATGAAAGATTTTTCGAGCGGGCAGCTGGTAGATAGTGCAGAAATAGTCCACGGAAAGTTTGATTTTTCCGATACGGTGACTATTGTGTCGCCCGTAGTAAAAGTGCTTTCTATTCGTGCCGGCAAATCGGGACTGGAATACCGCCTCCCTGTTGTCATAGAAAATGGTAGTATCCAAGCCTATATTTCCGATGTGGTTTGCACAGGAGGAACAATGCTGAATGAACGAATGCAGGATTTTCTCATGGCTGTTGATGAATATTCTACAGCCTGCGAGAACAAGCAAACGGAACAGATAAAATCCGGATTTGCGGATTTATTGAAAAAATACATAGAAATCAATGATGACAATGCAGTAGGAGAATATATTCGGACTGCCTATCGTTCATCACTTTGATGCAATCAGATTGCTTTTAAGACTATAAACTAAATTTCCCACATAATAATATCCTCTCCAGATATTTCCTCCATATTTTTATAGAAGGGAATGTTGCATAAGAGAGACAGAAATGCGCCCTTGTGAAAGTCCATATTTCTGTATTGTTATGTTTTGAGGACGTTCCCGTATTTCCCATTCCCTTTTTCCCCCGGGAACGTCCTTTTCAATGACCTTCTGTTGTATATTTCATATAACTTACACTGTATGGAAGAATCTAGTGGATCTGTACTATTGGTAACTTTTCATACAAAGATAGTGTTTTTTACAAATACTTTATATCTTTGCAAAACAATGGCATATGCCGGGATTTAACCATACCACTGAAAATATGAAAACAAAAACTTTATTAGGCTTCTTTCTTCTTTCTGTTATGGCTTTTTGTGTATCAGCCTGTCAAGATGATGCAGAGATTATCTTATTTAGTGGTTCCGAACTGGTTGACGAAACAGGAACTTGTACAAACACTGTTTCTTCTACAGTCTTGTATCTTAACGGATGGGAAGCGGAGAATATCGGGATAGCCAATGGAAAAGGTGGCTACTCTGCACAAAGCTCCGATGAAACAATTGTGACAGCAACAGTCATCGACAACCGATTATGGCTTAGTTCGCATGGTAAAAAAGGGAAAGTAACGGTTACCGTTACTGATAAGGATGGTAATTATGTCACCCTGCCTGTGACTGTTTCTTATGGCGTATTGACATTTATGTGCGTCGACCAACCTGAATTTCAGGTTTCCAGACCCAGTGAAGATATGTTGTCATTGGATTCGGAAAGCGAGTTGCAGGAAAAAGTAAATGTGGCAATGGCTCCTTATTCTTTTATAAATAAAGGAGATATCTGTATTTTGCGGCCGGATGATGTATATCATTTATCTGAAGAAGGAACAGGAGGGAAATTCATTTATAAGACAGAGGATGAGCAAATTCTTGTTGAAGGAACATACCAGATAGAGTGGGCTTCATTGGGTGGAAAACAGAAAAAGGCTTTTGTCTTTACATATATAGATAAAAATAATGTAGAGCAACAACACACGTTTTTTAATTTTAGTCCGTATTTAGGAACTCAAAGTTCTACAAGAGAAAGAGGACCGATTACTACGGCATGGTTGGAGGAGGTATCCGATTCACCTTATCTGGAAGGAGTTTTGCCGGCGGATAGAACAGTTGTATATTGGGTGGATACAGTGATTTCCAGTTTGTCTGCCGAGGCTGTGTGATTGGAAGTAACTGATTAAAAAAGGAAAAGCTCTTTATAAGGGACTGAATGTTTGGAAAGCCCTTGAAGCGAAAATCATTCTTATTGAGATATTAAAGTGCACCCCAAAAGTTTTAGATCTAACTTTTGGAGTGCACTTTATTCAAGGTCCTTTCGGATATTCAGGTGAGTATATTTTCAGCCACTTTCTGATTATTTACGTATATCTTATTGCAAAGCCCGGATACGTACTTCTGTGCCTGTCTCATTTTTCAATCCGTCTTTTACTTTATGGATATCTGTTTCTCCGTAATGATAAGGGTACAAAACACGTGGCTTGATGATTTTGGCTGCCCGTATCGCTTGTTCCGGTGTCATGGTATATGGTTGGTTAACCGGCAGAAAAGCGATATCAATATCTTTCACTTGGTTTAGTTCCGGAATATCCTCCGTATCTCCGGCAATATAAATACGAGTTCCTCCTAAAGTCAGAATATATCCGTTGTCACGTCCTTTGGGATGAAATTTATCCCTGCCGGGAGTCGTATTATAGGCGGGTACGGCTTCCAGTTTGATATCTTTGGCGAGTTGAAGCACATCACCGTTCTTCATCTCTTGTCCTCTATTCAGCTTTTTCCGGCAGTTAGGATTAGCTATAATTTTGGTCTGGTTTGTTTCGATAACTGCTATTGCTTTAGTATCGAAATGGTCGCCATGTTCATGCGTAATCAGAATGAAATCCGCTTTCGGCTGTTGTGTATAGTCGGCATAATCGGAAACAGGATCAATGAATATTTTTTGTCCTGCATAGTCCAGTAATAAGCTGGCATGTTTGAAGAAAGTGATCTTCAAGCTTTTACCATTCTTGGTGGTAAACGAATCCATTTCAAAGTTTGACATCTTTGCTGTCTGATTAATTGGTTTATCAAACGAATGGGAATAAGAAAATCCGTAAGAAAGGCATAATACGAATGCTACTAATAGATTCTTTTTCATATCTCTGCAGAATTTGGTTCCCTGCAAAGATAAACATCCGGGAGGATTTATCGGTTCACATTTGAAATGATTCTCTTCGAAATTAACTTTCTTTTTGTGGTAAATAAGAAGGCACGGGATCTTTCATTCCCGTGCCTTCTCTTAGTATTTGATACCTTTACGGTATTGTTATGCGTTCAAAGCCTGTTCGATATCAGCAATGATATCATCCGCATTTTCGATACCTACCGATAGGCGGATCAGGTCCGGACGTACACCGGCTTCCATCAGTTGCTCATCCGTCAACTGGCGGTGAGTATGGCTTGCCGGATGGAGCACGCAACTGCGTGCATCAGCTACGTGAGTAACGATAGCGATGAATTCCAGTGAGTCCATAAACTTGATAGACACATCACGTCCGCCTTTCAGACCGAAGGAGATGACTCCGCAAGAACCGTTCGGCATATATTTCTGTGCCAGGCTGTAATATTTGTTGTCCGGCAGACCACAATAGTTTACCCAAGCTACTTTCTCATTTTTAGAAAGATATTCGGCCACTTTCTGTGCGTTACGGCAGTGTTGAGGCATACGCAGGTGCAGTGTCTCAAGTCCCAGATTCAATAAGAAAGAGTTTTGCGGACTCTGGATGCTGCCGAGGTCACGCATCAGTTGGGCAGTTGCTTTGGTGATATAAGCACCTTTGCCGAATGCTTTGGTATAAGTCAGTCCGTGGTATGACTCGTCCGGAGTACAAAGTCCCGGGAATTTTTCAACATGAGCATCCCAGTCAAAATTACCGCTGTCTACGATACAGCCACCTACGCTTGTAGCGTGTCCGTCCATGTATTTGGTAGTAGAATGAACCACGATGTCAGCTCCCCATTCAAATGGGCGGCAGTTGATCGGGGTCGGGAAAGTGTTGTCAACAATCAAGGGAACCCCGTGACTGTGTGCAATGCGTGCAAATTTCTCAATATCCAGTACTTCAAGAGAAGGGTTGGAAATCGTTTCACCGAATAAAGCTTTTGTATTCGGTTTGAAAGCTGCAGAAATTTCTTCTTCGCTGGCATCCGGATTAACGAAAGTCACATCGATGCCTAGCTTCTTCATGGTCACGCCAAACAGGTTGAACGTACCTCCATAAATAGCGGAAGAGCAAACAAAGTGATCTCCTGCCTGACAGATATTAAAAATGGCATAGAAATTGGCAGCCTGACCGCTGGAAGTCAGCATAGCGGCTACACCACCTTCAAGAGCGGCGATTTTGGCGGCAACGGCGTCATTCGTTGGATTTTGCAGACGGGTATAAAAGTAACCACTGTCTTCCAAATCGAACAGGCGGGCCATTTGCTCGCTGGTATCGTATTTGAAAGTTGTACTTTGATAGATGGGCAATACGCGTGGTTCGCCTTTTTTAGGCGTCCATCCTGCCTGTACACACAGGGTTTCCGGTTTGAATTGTTTTGCCATAATGTTATCGGGTTTTAATGTTTTATTTCAAAAAATGTTTTAATGCTGCAAAAGTAGGGAAAATAATTGTATTTTTGCCCTGTTTATGAGTGAAATGATACTCTTGCGAAGGAGATAGTTAATGTAGTTATGAAAAATAAACTCTATATTCTTTTATTCTTAGCTTTTCTTTTTTCGGGCACAACTCTTTGGGCGCAGCAGAAGGCAACTCCGAAGGCGGGTGAAGGCATCTCTTCTTTTCTGTTGAGGCACAACCGTTCTCCGAAGAAGTATTACGACGATTTTATAGAGTTGAATAAGCAGAAGCTGGGAAAGAATAATGTGCTTAAAGTAGGCGTGACTTATGT
>ERZ1504462.304-NODE-304-length-12936-cov-3.535983_pt1 | contig 12936 bp, 8 predicted proteins | sample MGYA00574787_ERZ1504462 | MGnify/ENA primary metagenome ERZ1504462 (study PRJEB39906, sample SAMEA3182113) | gut metagenome | biome: human; feature: gut; material: Stool; isolation source: human stools | place: Canada | collected 2013-05-07 ...
CTACCTGAATTGAGCCAGACAACAGAATGATCCGGAAGTTCATAACGCACCACCGTTCCCATGGTAGAAGTAACTTCTGCGTATCTTATTTCTTCTTCCGATTCTGCAAAATATAAATATCCCAAAATCAATGAAGCCAATAGCAACGGTATGGCCAGAAATGCAGCACAACGTATCAGTTGATTGTGCAGTCTCGTCCTTTTCAGTCCTCTAATCTTCATTTGAGACTGTCGATAAGCAGTTAATGCATCAATCGACTCCATTTCTCTAATATCATCACCCAAAGCTTTCGCCTTGCGGAATGATGCCTCCAGTTCTTTATTATCCATATTTCCTTTTTATAATTGCAACTACATAAATAATACAACCGACTCATTGAAAAGGGACACAAAAACCAATAATTGTTCACAAACTTGAGAAAAAACATCCGCTGGATCTTTTTTGTCGCACATAGAAAAAACTGCGGATGTTTTCCGTTTCATTGTTGTTACAAATTATATCGCTCCGACATATTCAAATCTCACTACATTTACAGAAGGATATGATACATTTGGCTGTAAAATCAATACACCCTCAATAGTGTATATTCCAGTACCCTCATCATATTTTACAGTAAATGAACCAGGGTCGTCAGAATCTAAATTCCGATAACTTCCACCACCCGATATTGTCACATAGGCGCTACTCATCTGGTCTTTTGAATATTCTCCCGGCTTCAATTCAGTCGATTTCAAGGTTACCTGTACGCTATTACCGTTATCATCTCTTAATATTAACATCAAATTGCCAAATTGGTATTTAACGGCCTTAGTCAATGTCAAATGAACATCCGCAGCAGGCATCGTTTTAGTATCCACATTTGCATTTTCACTAAGATTCTTCAAGTTACTTTCCCAAAAAGAAATTTGTTCATCAGTCATTATGGCTTCAAGAATCTGAACTTCTCCCTCTTCTGTCACTTGATTGCCGCAATGGAGCATATAACCATTCTCATATACCATAGTCTTTAATTTCAATGAAGACAAATGATTGTTGTTACAGTACAATTCTTTCAGTTTTCCACTTCCCCCCACAGATAAATCAGTCAATTCATTATGACTGCAATCAAGTTTAGCAAGCTGGGACCATACGACATTTAATGTAGTCAATTCATTTCCACTAATTTTCAACACTTCCAATCCTGTAAATTCAGTTAATTCATTCACACTTTTTATTTTGACTCCATTCACCCCACCGGTAATATCAATAGCTTTTACTGCTGACGCTTCATCAGGGGAAAGTACACCGTTACCATTCGTGTCCCACTTCGGATAAGTAACTCCGTCTATTTCCTGTTCTGTATCCATTCTGGATTGACAATAAGCTTTCAATGCAGGGTCGGTTATTCTTTCAAGCACATCATTTCTTATCATAAATGTAGCTACAATTACTACATCCTCCATAGGCATAGTGAATGTGGAAGGATTTGCCTGCACATTCTCAATTACAGTATTACCGACTCTTATTTTCCATTCTTTAAATAAAAAGCCTTCAGCAGGAGTAGCCGTAACAGTGATAGCTTCTCCCGCTACGGCAATTTCCTTATCAGCTGTTGCAATGGCACCACCATAACCGGCAAATGCAGTAATTGAATGAACCTGCTTGTCTTCGTCTTCTCCACACGAAAAGAATATAACACAAACTACAGCCATCAATAAAAAACTCAATCGTTTCATGTTTTTCAATTTTTGTTGATTAATAAATTTATTACTAAATGATTCAATGTTACCAACAAACTCCTCTTGTTTCACTAAGGCGGTGAATTATCCTCACTTATCCACATTCATACTAATGATAAACTCACTTTTGATTCCTGTCAGCGTTTGCGAGACCCCGGACTATGAATCTAAAAACAAAAGAAGAAGATTGTTAATTAAGGTTCGTAGTGTAATTCAATTGAAATATATATTCCATAGGCTATTATTTTAAGTTCAACAACATTAATAATACAAACAGGATTCCCAAAAAGGACAGAGAAATCAAACTTTTTTTTATTTTTCCCGAATCCAGTTAAAATGAGGCGATAATATCAACTGAAAACCAAAAAAAGAACAGGAAATTAGGTTTAACCGACTATCTTATTATATATTTGCATCGAAATGAAAAAACACAGAATCCCAAAATAATGAAAATTTCTTTTTCTACACAGACTAAAGACCGGACTTTCAAGCAACTTTATGAGGAGTATTACGCCCCTTTCTGCCTGTATGCAAAAAGATTCATTGACGATTTGGATACACGACAGGATATCGTTTCAGATGTATTCGCTTCATTATGGGACAAGATGGATACCGATTCTTTCGACCTACAATCGGACACGGCATTGGGATATATCAAGATGTGCGTGAAAAACAGTTGCCTGAATTTCCTGAAACATCAGGAATATGAATGGAGCTATGTGGAAAACATACAGAAGAAAACTCCAGTCTATGAAACGGAACCGGATAGTGTATATACTCTTGACGAACTGTACAGAATGTTGTATGAAACATTGGACAAACTTCCGGAGAACTACCGTACAGTATTTATGAAAAGCTTCTTTGAAGGCAAAACACATGTAGAAATTGCAGAAGAGATGAATCTCAGTGTGAAATCTATCAACCGTTACAAGCAAAAGACAATGGAACTTTTGCGCAATGAACTGAAAGACTATCTGCCATTGTTACTTTTATTAATCTATCGCACCTAACAGTCTCTCCTTATCATCACACACTAACTATTACTTGTCCGTCCGGAAAGTATTAACAGTAAAGTTGCTATCGACTAATAGCAAACTTGCAAACCCTTATATATAAAGTTATTTTTGACTAATCATAAACTATAAATGCAAGCTTCGTTTTTATAATCAAAGGTTGCAATTATATAAATGAAACTTGCATTTATATAATCAAAGCTTTTGTTTTTATAAACGCAACTTGCAATTATAGATTGCATTTAATGAAAAACAAGTTTACATACTGGTAATAAGAAGTTTACCAGTAATCAAAAGAAAGTTTGTTATTAATGAAAAAGAAGTTAGTTAGTAATGAGTGGGAAACAGGTTAGATATGTTTTTAGAAGTAACAGGTGGAGAAGAATTATACAGGGTTAAGAAAACGGAGGGTGAAAGGCGGATGAAAGAGCAGCCTTCACCCGCTAATGCCGATGAATAAGGCATTGTGAAGGGTGAAGGCTGTGTTTGTAAAATTGGAAAACAGGTGTTAGAGGGAAATTTACCGATTGGTTACTGTTTATTTCCCCAGTGTGAGATGGTGGGAATAAAGTTGAAACTTTATAATTTTAAGTCTACTCTCTTTCCCCTATAAGAAACAGATTGATCGAATGTCGTAGCATCACCGTCACCACAACCTTTTCCCGGTTCTACAATGATAATGTTGAATTTACGATTTTTCAGCATTCCTTTGTAGTTACCTTGCCGGTCGTTAATCGTCAGGGTACAGTCTTTATCATTCCATTTCATGGCAATGGTAGTGTATGCTCCCTTTTCGTAATTGTAGTTGTCGAACTCATCTTCGTAAAGAGTAAATTCAGCGTCGGCGCCCGGATAAATGCGAAGTGTCAGATTATCCCATTTCTTTTCGGTGGAATATTGTACAGCCGGTCCCCAGGGTAGGATAGAACCAGCACGGACATAGACAGGCATGATGTCGATAGGCACTTCACGCTGGATGGTTTGTCCGCCTTTCAGGCTTTTCCCGGTCCAGAAATCAATCCATTGGGCACCTGCGGGTAGATGAACATCTGTCTTTCCTATCTTATTCATATTCTTCTGATAGCCGTTCTGTTTGTCGTCCTGCCATGTATAAAGCGAATCAGTTACGGGGCGGACAAGGAAATTACGGCCAAACATATACTCTGTATCCATCTCGAGTACTTTCTTATCTTTAGGAAAATCCATCATGAGTGGTCGGATGATACTGCCCGCTTTGTTGGTAACTTCCCATGAAGTGCTGTAGAGATAGGGCAAAAGGCGATAGCGCAGGTGAGTATATTTTTCGAGTGCGTCATAAGCCCAGTCTCCTTTCTTGCCGAACTGGTATATTTCCACAGCTACCGGACTGGAATTGTGTGAACGCATGATCGGCTGGAATGCTCCCCACTGATACCAGCGCACGTGCAATTCATGATAAGCGATATTGTGTACATTATTGTTATATTTCCGTGCGAAGAAGCCGCCTAGGTCGGTATTCCAGTATGGTATGCCGCATAGTGAGTAATTTAGTCCTGCCGCCAGTTGTTTCTTCATCACTTCCCAGGTAGAGACTACATCACCGCTCCATGAATGTGACGCATAACGTTGCTGTCCTAGGAAAGACGAACGTGTGAGCAGGAATACCCGCTTGTCGGAAGTGGTAGCACGTTGATGTTCGTATACACCCTTGTTGGACATCAAAGGGAAAGCGTTGTGCACTCTGCGGAATGAACCTAGATAAGTGGGGGTGTCGAAATCTTTGTCCTTGATTTCCAGATGATCCGGCTCGGTAGAGTCGAGCCACCAACCATCCATACCGAGATCGAAGATGTTCTTTTTCATTTCTGCCCAATACATATCGCGTGCTGTCGGATTGAACGGGTCGTAAGGTTTTACTCCGGCTTTGGGAGGCCATGTCTCGAAGTGAAGCAATGCTTTCAGGCTATCCATTTTCTGGTACATCTCTGTCCACGGACCGAACGAGGCCCATACTGAAATCATGATATGTGCATTCTGTTTATGTACATAGTCGATCATTTCTTTCGGACTTTTGATGCGTAGCGTTCCATAATTAGCATTTCTGTCTTCTCCGTTCGGGAGGAATTTCATGTATTCCGGATCACCCATTTTGTTGATATAGCGTGGGTTTTGGAATTTCATCGAGTTCCAGTTTTCGTTGCATCCCCAATATTGCCAGTCTTGGATGATACCGTCCAAAGGTACTTTCAGTTCACGGTACTTATCTACTACTTCGCAGAGTTCGTCCGGACTTTTATAGCGTTCGCGGCATTGCCAGAATCCCAGTGTCCAGAGCGGATAGAGCGGGGCCTGACCGGTCAGCTCGCGCACTCCGGCTATTACACCGTCCGCATTGCCGCCGTAAATGAAATAATAATCAGCGCAATCGCCTACTTCCGAGTCGAACGACATCTCTTGCGGATTGTCGAGGAAAGTAGTAGGAGAGTAATTATCCCAATAAAGGGCATATCCCTTGACGGAATGAATGAATGGAATGCAGATACTCATATTTTGATTGCGGAGAAACAGTTTCTGATTGCGTTGGTTCACTTTACCCGTCTGCTGCTGTCCCAAACCGTAGATTACTTCGTCTTTATCCAGCAAAAAGGCCTGGCGGACATTGAAAGACGGAACACCTGCATCATTGAAAGGAGTGAATTGTGTTCCGTAATCCTTGTCCGTCAACAGACGTTGCCCGGACGAATCGAAAAAATGGATACCACCAGTCTCCGGGTTCACTTCCACTTGGATAAGACGGCTGCTTAATGTCACATTTTTCCCCTTTTCACCGAAAGAAACAGGAGTTGTCTCGGGCGTTTTGACAATGACCAGACTTTCTTTATTGCAAGATTTCTGACTGGGCGTCTTATAAACCCTGACAATGGAGGGTGAATAAAACTCTACGTTGACATCCATCCCCTGTGTGGCACACTTGATGCCTTGTGAGGTACGCTGTACATTTTGTGCTGTACCATTGCCTGCTGCAACCATTGTTGCACATACAAGCAAGAAACCGGCTTTTCTAATAAGATTCATTTTCATGGTTTTTAAGTACTTTATGATGCAGCAAAAGTAGGGCAGAGGCAAGCAAAACGGACAACAATCAGGTTGAAACAAACAGTAATCACGTTGATTCCTTCGCTTTTTCGGCATATTCTGACGGGCGGCATCCATACATTTCCTGAAAACATTTGCTTAAATAACTGGAACTGCTAAAACCTGTGTGTTCCGCAATTTCTGTAATACTTAGCTTGCCCTCTGTTATCAGTTGTGCTGCCCGTTGCAGACGAATGTTACGGATAAAGAGGCTGGGAGACTGATCGAGCATAGTCACCAGTTTGCGGTATAATCCCGTTCGCTCCATACAGAGGTCGCGGCTTAGTTGCTCCACCGAATAGCCATTGACGTGCAGATTCTGTTCCACCAGTTTGATGGCTTGTGCCAGAAATGCAGATTCTTCTGTGTCCTGTTGCTGATGGTCGGGAGACGTTTCTTCTATGCCACAGGTTAGAGAATTATTTTGTTCGATCAGGTTGCGGATACGGAGTAATAGAATCTCTTCTTTATGCTTGCGTTCCATTTCCTTTCTGCTCCAATAGATATACAATCGGCTACCGGTGAAAGCAATCAGTAATAAAATGACTGCATACAGGATATAAGCCGTGGTTGTTTTCCACCACGGTGCATGGATGGTTAATTTTATTGCTGTCACTTTGCCGTTCCACTGAAGAGGATTGTCCGAAGCCATGACTTTGAATGTATAATCTCCCGGTGGTAAATTGGTGTAAACAGCTTGAAGAAGACCTTTCCCTACAGTCGCATTTCCCTGTCTTCCTGCAAATGTACTCATCCATTGCGGGTCGATACCTTCCAGTTGATAACGGTAGTATGTGCGTTCATGATTGATATAATTCAATGCCGAAAATTCGAAAGTCAGGAAGTTTTGGTTATAGTCCAGTTCGATTTCGGTTGCATAAGGAGCAGCCTTGGACAGGATGATGCGGTTGCCATATTCTTTTCCAGTATTCACTTTCTCTCCATACAAGCGTAAGGCTGTGAAAACCGGCGGATCAGGAAGCATCGGATGAATGGAGTCCTTGTCGGGATGGAATATGCTAAAGCCATCAATACCACCCAGATAGAGAGTACCGTCGGAAGAACTGAATACGGCATCTTTTATGTATTCGCCGTCCAAAGCACCGTCCAACTGATTGAACCGGGTGAAACTGATGTTCTTATTCTCCGGATTTATGTGGATGCGTGTGACACCGTTACTGGTCGTTACCCAGATGTCTCGATATTTGTCCTCAATAATGCCCTGGATAAAGTTATTGCTCAATCCGTTTTCACGATAGAAGATACGTGGGGCAGAGTCGTTTTCGCTGGTAAAAAGTTCCAGTCCGTCAGGAGTTCCTGCCCATGTCCATCCGCGTGTGTCGGTATATAATGTATTGTATACTTTATTTCTGAAATGATGGTTCTTGTTGGGGTTCAACCGATTCAGTATTTCAGGAGAGACAGACGGGATAGCTGCTGACTTTAATACATAGGATTTTTGTTCATTAGCTGTCAGTCGATAAATTCGGGAATGAGCTTTCAGATAGATATTTCCATCTTTATCTTCGGCGAAAGATTCAATATTGATTTCTTCTTCCGGGGAGACGGGAAATGCATTGCGACCTATATGAGTCAGTTTATGCATGGACGGGTGATGATATAATAATCCCCGATTGAAAGTTCCGAGCCATAACCCTCCTTGTCGGTCTTGAAAGACAGTGCTGATTTCGGTAGAGACAATCTGTCCGTTTCCGGTTTCCAATAGGGGGATGTATTTTTGTGTTCCTGTGTGGAGGTCAATCATCCAAAACCCGTGAACGCAACTGATATAGGCTTTCTCACCATTAGGGGTAATGATAAGGGTGTTGAGAGTATAGTTCTGTTCGAAGAGTTTTTTCCATGTGCGCTTGTGGCTATTGAAATAGAATAAACCGCCTTTACGCCCGTTGCGTAGTTGATAGAAGCCGTCTGCGCTTTTGACGACGAGAGAAGTATTTTGATATTCAGCCTGTTCGGATGCAGGATAAGCGGCTATGTTGTATACGGTTTTTTGGTCGGCTATGTGGTAACAGGACACTTCGCCTGTGTCATAGAATAAATATAGGGAGGTACTGTCGGCATTCAGGTCCTGCAATTTCCCGGAATACTTGCCGGGCAAGGTTATACGGGTCTTGTTGTTTAATTCCAGTAATTCGTTAGCTATGAGTAGCCAGATGTGTCCTGAATCGTCTACAAAAAGGTCTTCTACGGGGGCTTGTATCTCTCTGTTCTTAAAGTAAGCATCTAAATCAGGAATGTATTCCTCTCTGTACAGGTCAATGCACATCAGTTTGTGAGTATCTTTAATCCATAACAGAGAATCCCCACTCTGGTAAATGTGGTAATGCCCGTTATATTGGTTTAATGGATATACGTATTCCGTGGTGCGGTGAAGATAGCTGAAATGTACACCGTCGTATAGATTTACATTACCGCTGGTGGTGAATACCATTCTTCCGTCGGGCAACTGGAGGATATAACGTATTTGGTTATCACTCAATCCTTGCGACGCATTGATGGTGGTGAACAGGAATTCACCGGCATATATGAACGGTGTCATCCTGAAACAGAAAAATAAGCAGAGCAGAATCCGTATGTTTCTCAAACTATTGGTAGTCATGGCTATGTTTCAAGATTACAAAGATAAAAAAAGTCGGCTTATGAAGCACGACTTTTCTATATGTTAAAGGCAGTTATTTATCATTCAGCTGATAAAAAGTGGCATCTTGACTTAATTTTGGGCTTTTATGAATGATATTCAGACGAATGTTTGTATATAAAGCTTTACTTTTGCGATGAATCTGACATTATAAACATATCATTACCATGAAAGCAATATTTGCATTATTTTTATTGTTTGCTATTTTATCATTAAAACTCTCTGTGGTCTTTGCGCAGGAAAACATATTCACCGTCTGGCAGCCGGATTATCAGAAAAGCCCTTATACGGGAATGACTCGTCAGCACTGGATACAGGCAGGCGAGTATTTATTAAAAGGTGCATTTAACTATATACATACATTAGACGATCAAATGTATTTTCCGAAACAGCTGGATAAAACATATCCGAGAAATACGGGAGAAATTCCGGTAGCAAAGCTGGAAGGTCTGGCACGGACTCTATTTGTAGCTGCTCCTCTTTTGAAAGATAATCCAGAACTGGAGATGAACGGGATAAAAGTGGCAGACTATTATCGTTATCAACTGATAAATATCTCTAACCCTGAAAGTAGGAGCTATATTCCGCATCGTACGGGAGGTCCCAGTCAGACATTGTTGGAACTGGGCTCTTTGGCAATCTCGATGAAAGCTGCACAGGAAGTGTTATGGAATCCTCTCACTAAGAAACAGAAAGATTCACTGGCTGCTACCATGTTGAGTTATGGAGAGGGACCGACTATTGGTTCCAACTGGATGTTTTTCAATGTCTTTATCTTGAGTTTTCTGAAAGATCAGGGATATGCCGTGAATGAAAGCTATCTGGAGTCGAACCTGCAAAAACTTCTCGCACGCTATCGGGGCGAAGGCTGGTACAATGACGCTCCGGCTTATGACTATTATAGTGCGTGGGCTTATCAGACTTACGGACCTATTTGGGCGGAAATGTTCGGGAAGAAACAATACCCTCAATATGCAAGGCTGTTTATGGAAAATCAGCATGACATGGTTGATAATTATCCATTTCTGTTCAGCCGTGATGGCAGGATGAATATGTGGGGACGGAGTATTTGTTATCGTTTTGCCGTTACTGCTCCTTTGTCTTTGTATGAATATGACAAAAGTGGTAATGTGAATTATGGATGGATGAGAAGGATAGCTTCTTCTACGTTGTTGCAATTTTTAGAACGTCCGGAATTTCTGGAAGATGGTGTTCCGACAATGGGTTTCTACGGACCTTTTGCTCCTGCTGTTCAGATTTATAGTTGCCGGGGTAGTGTTTATTGGTGCGGAAAAGCTTTTCTTAGTTTGTTGTTGCCGGAAAACTCTAACTATTGGTCGGCTACAGAAAATAACGGTCCTTGGGAGAAAGAACTGAAAAAAGGGGAAGTGTATAATAAGTTCCAGCAGGGAACTAATCTATTGATAACCAATTACCCGAATTGTGGCGGATCTGAAATGCGTTCATGGTGTCATGAGACTGTGGCAAAAGATTGGCAGAAATTCCGGAGTACCGAAAATTATAATAAACTGGCTTACCATACAGAGTTCCCCTGGATGGCAGATGGGAAGAATGGGGAGATTTCCATGAATTATGGAACAAGGAATAAAAAAGGGGAATGGGAAGTGTTGCGGTTGTATACGTTCAAAAGTTTCGAAAATGGAATTTATCGTCGTGACGCTGTGCTCGAAACGGATAGCACTGTGAAGTATCAGTTGGCGGATATTCCTCTGCCGGATGGAATTCTGCGGGTAGATAAGGTGACTGTTTCAGAACCGGCGGAGATTTGTTTGGGACATTATTCCCTGCCTCGTCTGGATTCCGATATAAAGGAAACAGGTTGTAAGGTGGGTAAACAGAATATTCCGGTACTCTCTAACGGAAAATATGAATTGGCAATGATACCATTGACAGGTTGGGAGAAAACATATACGGTATATCCGGAGGGAGTGCATCCTGTAAGTGAGAAATGTGCATTAAATATGGTTTCCGATCAGTTATCCGGTGAAAAAATATATGTGACACTTCAATTATGGAAGAAGAATGAGAAAAGAGGTTTTACTTCAAAAGAGCTGACACCGGTGAAATCTGTCCATGTGTCAGAGGATAAGAAACAGGTGACGGTTTGTTTATCAAACGGTGAAATAAAAACTATTTCGTTTGAGTAATGAATCCCATTCAAGTAACTGATATTTAATTAAGAAACATATTGCTATCATGAAAGAGAAGATTGTTTGGATTTTTGTCGTTTTATATCTGTGTAGCTTTCATTTGAATGCCCAAAATGCAGAAAATAATCCTACTGGCGGTGGGTATCAAGTTGCAGCTGAAGGAGCTTGGTGTTGGTTTGCCGATCCGAGAGCCTTGCATTATGAAAACAAGGAGGGAACTATAAATAAGACATATATCGGTTACATCGATATTCATGGTAATATAAAGGCGATGCAGTATGACTTTCAAAAGAAGGAACAGGAAGAAGTATTGATCCGTTCGTATTTTCAGCCGGACGATCATAACAATCCCACTTTTCTTGTATTGCCCGATGAAAGAATCATGATTTTCTATTCAAGACATACGGATGAACCTTGTTTTTATTACAGAGTCTCCCGAATACCGGGGGATATTACTACTTTAGGTGAAGAAAAGAGGATTGAAACAAAAAATAATACGACTTATCCTTCTCCGTTTATTCTGTCGGATGATCCTGAACATATTTATTTATGCTGGCGTGGAATCGGTTGGCATCCGACTATTGCCAAGCTTTCATTACCGGACGACAAAGATGAGGTGGATGTAGTATGGGGACCGTATCAAATCGTACAATCTACCGGCGCCCGTCCGTATGCGAAATACATGTCTAACGGGAAAGATAAGATTTATTTGACTTACACCACGGGACATCCGGATAATGAACTTCCCAACTTCCTTTATTTTAATTATATCGATATCAAAACATTGCAGTTGACTGATGTCAGGGGAACCGTACTTTCTACTATTGCCGACGGCACATTTAAGGTGAACAAGACAGGTGATTATGCGAAACAATACCCGTCTACGGTAGTGGATAATCCTTCTGAACGTGACTGGGTATGGCAAATAGCTTCGGACAGGAACGGAAATCCGGTGATAGCAATGGTACGTATCAGCGATAATAAAGAATCTCATGATTATTACTATGCAAAATGGAACGGACACGAGTGGAAAAAGACTTTTCTTATTAATGCCGGTGGACATTTTCATCAGACGCCGAATTTAGAAAAGTGTTATAGTGCCGGTATGGCTATCGATCCGTCGAATGTTAATGAGGTATATTGCTCATTACCGGTAGAGGGAAAATATGGTAAGGTGTATGAGATTGTAAGATTTATCATGAGTGAAGATGGAGAGGTTATTTCTAAGGAGGCAGTCACAAAAGACTCGCAACTGAATAATGTCCGTCCTTATATGATACCGGCTTCAGAGGGTACCCCATTGCGGCTGACTTGGATGTATGGCAACTATTATGATTGGATTGTCAGTTTACAACATCCACAAGGCTATTCTACAGGAATAGCCTGCGACTTCAAAGGATTCCCCGATAGAAAAAAGAAGAAGATGATAGCGGCATCCGGCAAAGAAATACGATTTGATCCTGAAAAACCTTTTGTGCTGGAACAGACGATTACTCTTGGCGCAGATAATTATCAAGGTTGCTTGTTGCAACTCGGTGATCTGGAATATTATCTAAACGGAGAAACGATGAAACCTGAAATCAGATATAAAGGGAAGGTATATACCAGCACAAATGTATTGGGAACATCGGATTGTTGGAAAACACAGGCTCGTGGAACCGGTGGCAAGTGGTATACTCCGCAGAAATATGGGGAGGTTCGTTTGAGGATGGAATATAAGAAAGGTGTTTTATGTGTATATATAAATGACTTGCTCGATCAGAGAATTGACTTTGATTGAAAGCGAGCGAACTCTTTTATGGAGTGGGCTAATAAGTGGAATCCTCGTTTATATCGTATTATATAATAAATGAGGACTAAGTTCGAAGTACAAATTCTCCATAATATCATACATTTAATAGAGAATGATTGTTTTTAGCCCTTTTTTGACATATAAGTAGACCTTTATATTTTATGTATCATCTATCTTTGTAGACAAGAAATCTTATTTAATATCATGAATATGAATAGACATTGTGGAATAATTAAGTTTATATTATTAGGGGTGGTTTGTATATCATTACTGCCTGTATCAGTGCATGCACAGAAGTATACGGAGTTTATCCCCGGTGAAGTTTGGAAAGATACGGACGGGAATCCGATCAATGCCCATGGTGGTGGACTTTTATATCATAACGGCACTTACTATTGGTATGGCGAATACAAGAAAGGGAAAACCATTTTGCCTGACTGGGCTACGTGGGAGTGTTATCGTACGGATG
>ERZ1504462.320-NODE-320-length-12381-cov-5.821840_pt1 | contig 12381 bp, 8 predicted proteins | sample MGYA00574787_ERZ1504462 | MGnify/ENA primary metagenome ERZ1504462 (study PRJEB39906, sample SAMEA3182113) | gut metagenome | biome: human; feature: gut; material: Stool; isolation source: human stools | place: Canada | collected 2013-05-07 ...
AAAAATAAGAAGGGTGAAGATAACCTGGTAGGTAATGATAAAGACGATCATGGTTGTATTGCTTCCGCAGGTTATACCTGGAGTGAGGTTCGGAAAGATTGTATCCGCCTTTGGGAGCAAGGTGTGCGCATGGAGTCTGTTGCTGATAAGGCAAATACGGCATTTATAGTTTTTGCACCCGATTCGCTGCAAGTGGAATTGTTTTTCTCTAATGATCAGCCAAACGAAATACTGGATCGTCGCTCCTTGCCCGTTGGTGGTTATGCGTGGAATGTAGAAGACGATGATACGAAGAATGTTCGTCAGGAAAATGGTAAATGGACAATCAGTCAAAGAGGAAATCTGATTTACCAGCAGGTAGACGAGGATAAGTAATTTTTCCGATAATGAAAAACTTTGCCGCTATAGACTTTGAGACCGCCAACGAGCAACGTACCAGCGTGTGCAGTGTCGGTATAGTAATTGTACGAGAAGGAGAGATTGTAGATACTTATTATAGTCTGATCCGTCCCGAACCGGAATACTATACCTATTGGAACACGCGTGTGCATGGATTGACACTGGCGGATACGGCAAAAGCTCCGATATTTCCCACCGTATGGCAGGAGATAGCGCCACTTATTGAAGGATTACCGCTCATAGCCCATAATAAAGGTTTTGATGAGAGTTGTCTGAAAGCCGTTTTCAGAACTTATAGCCTAGATTATCCCGATTATGAATTTCATTGTACCTTGAGTACGGCACGAAGACGGATCAAAGGTTTGCCTAACTATCAGCTGCATACGGTAGCTGCCTACTTTGGTTATGAGTTGGAGCAGCATCACCATGCATTAGCCGACGCTGAGGCCTGCGCCTGGATTGCCCGGGAAATAATAGAATAACAAAGAAAAAGAATACGAATATGGATTTAGCATCACTTACCGCAAAAGTTTGCCGCATTGCTATGGATGCAGGAAGTTTCTTGAAAGAAGAGAGAAAAACTTTCCGCAGTGAAAGCGTGGAGAAGAAACATGCGCATGACTATGTGTCTTATGTAGATAAAGAGTCGGAAAAACAGATTGTTGCTGAACTTTCCGTTTTGTTGCCGGAAGCCGGTTTTATTACGGAAGAAGGTTCGGCAGTGTATCAGGATGAACCTTATTGTTGGGTAGTGGATCCGTTGGACGGGACTACAAATTATATCCATGACAACGCGCCTTATTGTGTATGTATAGCTCTTCGGTCTAAAGAGGAACTCTTGATTGGAGTAGTGTATGATCCCTGTAGGGATGAGTGTTTCTATGGCTGGAAAGGTGGAGGTGCGTATGTGGATGGCCAGCGGATACAGGTTTCCAATGTGCAGCAGATGGAAGATGCTTTTCTGGTAGTTGAATTGCCTTATAACTCATGTCAATATGCCCGTACGGGAGAACATCTGATACATAATTTGTATGGTAAGGTTGGTGGTATCCGTATGACTGGTTCTGCAGCTTTGGCAATATGCTATGTAGCCGCCGGACGTTTTGATGCCTGGGCGGAAGCTTTCATCGGCAAATGGGATTATTCGGCTGCCGCATTGCTGGTGCTGGAAGCCGGTGGCCGGGTGACTGACTTTTATGGGAATGAGAATTTTATAGAAGGGCATCATATTATTGCCACGAATGGATATCTGCATCCTATATTGCAACAACTGATACAAGAAGTCCCTCCGTTGGGGATGTGACATAAAGAAACAGCCTGATGAAAAATACTGTGAAATATTGGTTCGGTCCTTTGTTCCATCTTTTTTTTCCACGCTGCTGCGCAGTTTGCGGAGCATCACTTATAGAGGGTGAGGATACTATTTGTACTCGTTGCAATATAGATATGCCGCGTACGAATTACCATAAAATGAAGGATAATCCTGTAGAGCGTATGTTTTGGGGAAAGTTTCCTCTGGAACGTGCCACCTCTTATTTCTTTTATCGGAAAGGAAGTGATTTCCGCAGGATCCTACATCAATTGAAGTATGGTGGAAAGAAAGAACTGGGAGCGGTGATGGGACGTTGCATGGCGGCGGAATTACTGCCGACCGGCTTTTTTGAAGATGTAGATGTTGTCATTCCCGTACCTTTGCATCCCCGTAAACAGAGAGCTCGTGGATATAATCAAAGTGAGTGGATTGCCCGTGGCGTGTTTCAAGTGACAGGGATACCTGTAGATACTTCTTCCGTGATCCGCGAGAAACATACTAATACACAGACCCGTAAATCGATTTATGAGAGATGGGAGAATGTGGAAGGTATTTTTAAACTCCGCCATCCGGAACGATTAGTAGGGAAGCATATTCTGATTGTGGATGATGTTTTGACTACAGGAGCTACAACTACTGCCTGTGCTGATGTATTTCGTGAGATAGGAGGGATACGTATCAGTGTATTGACATTGGCGGTTGCGGAAGCTTGATGAAGATAACTAAATAATGAAAACAAAAAAGGTTCGCCATAATGACGAACCTTTTTGCTCTTCCTCTTGGACTTGAACCAAGGACCCTCTGATTAACAGTCAGATGCTCTAACCGACTGAGCTAAGGAAGAATGTTGCATTTAAGTTTTTCTTTCGCTCTTCCTCTTGGACTTGAACCAAGGACCCTCTGATTAACAGTCAGATGCTCTAACCGACTGAGCTAAGGAAGAATGTTGTTTTTTCTCAAATGCGCTGCAAAAGTAATAGGATATTTTGAAATATGCAATATCTTTGCAAAAAAAATATCGAAGATGGATAAAATAATTGGGTTGGGCAATGCTTTGGTTGATGCACTGGCAATCATTGAGGATGATAATATTTTGACGGAGATGCAGCTCCCGAAAGGAAGTATGACTCTGATTGATGAAGATAAGTTCTTGAAAATTAGTGAGTATTTCAGCCGGATGGAGACGCATCTGGCTAACGGAGGTTCTGCCGGAAACGCAATTCGGGCAATGGCATGCCTTGGTGCGGGTACGGGATTCATCGGAAAAGTAAGCAATGACTTTTATGGTAACTTTTTCCGGGATAGTCTGCTGGAGCATGGGACAGAGGCGGATTTATTGCTTTCCACTACCCTTCCGTCCGGTGTAGCCTCTACTTTCATTTCTCCTGATGGAGAGCGTACTTTCGGCACTTATTTGGGGGCGGCTTCTACATTGAAGGCGGAAGATCTTTCGCTGGATATGTTCAAAGGATATGCTTATTTGTTTATAGAGGGGTATCTGGTGCAAGACCATGATATGATTCTCCGTGCCATTGAGCTGGCTAAAGAGGCCGGTTTACAAGTATGTTTGGACATGGCGAGCTACAATATAGTAGAAGGAGACCTTGAATTTTTCTCTCTGTTGGTTAACAAATATGTGGATATTGTTTTTGCCAATGAAGAAGAGGTAAAGGCCTTTACAGGTAAGGAACCGGAGGAAGCATTGGACATCATTGCCAAAATGTGTAGCATAGCCATTGTAAAGGTGGGTGCCCGTGGTTCTCTGATTCGTAAAGGTACAGAGATGGTGCAGGTACAAGCGGCTCCGGTAGAGAAAGTGGTGGACACTACAGGAGCGGGTGACTATTTTGCGGCGGGTTTCTTGTATGGACTGACGTGTGGTTACTCGCTGGAGAAATGTGGCAAGATAGGCTCCCTTCTCTCCAAAGATGTGATACAAGTGGTGGGTACGGAGCTTCAGGTAGCACAATGGGAAAAAATTAAGGAAGAAATTTTATTAATTAATTAGCATATTATCACATAGACATATTATGAGAAGAATTTTAAAGATACGCTGGATGGTTGCCTTGCTGATTGTAGCGGGAGCCGTTTGTTTTTGGGGGTTTAAGAGTGGTGATAGCCGTAGTTTCCAAATAGCAAAGAATCTGGATATATTCAATTCCATTGTGAAAGAGTTGGATATGTTTTACGTGGATACGATTGATCCGAACAAGACTATCCGTGAAGGTATTGATGCCATGCTCTACTCGCTGGACCCCTACACGGAGTATTATCCGGAAGATGACCAAAGCGAACTGGAGCAGATGCTGAAGAATTCCTATGGTGGTATAGGTTCTGTGATTACTTGGAACCCGAAACTGAAACGTTCCATGATATCTGAGCCATATGAGAATATGCCCGCTGCCGATGTAGGCCTGAAAGCCGGAGATATTTTGATGGAGATTGACGGAAAAGACCTTGCCGGAAAGAATAACCAGGAAGTCAGCGAGATGCTCCGCGGACAAGTGGGTACCAGCTTCAAGCTGAAAGTGCAGCGTCCCGGTACAGAGAAACCGTTGGATTTCGACATTGTGCGCCGTTCCATCCAATTGCCGTTCATACCTTATTATACGGTGCTGGATAATAATATAGGTTATATCAATCTCAGCACCTTCTCGGGGAATCCTTCCAAGGAGTTCAAGCAGGCTTTTCTGGACTTGAAGAAGCGGGGGATGACTTCGTTGGTGATTGACCTGCGGAATAATGGAGGCGGCTTGCTGGATGAGTCCATAGAGATAGCCAATTTCTTTCTGCCTCGCGGAAAAACACTTGTGACGACAAAGGGTAAGATTAAGCAAGCCAGCAATACCTACAAGACGTTGCGTGAACCGTTGGATTTGGAAATTCCTTTGGCTGTTCTGGTCAATGGCGGAACGGCTTCTTCGTCAGAAATCCTTGCAGGCTCTTTGCAGGACCTTGACCGTGCGGTCATTATCGGTAACCGTACTTTCGGTAAGGGATTGGTGCAGACCACCCGTCCGTTGCCATACGGTGGTACCATGAAGCTGACGACTTCCAAATATTATATTCCCAGCGGCCGTTGTGTGCAGGCTATCGACTACAAGCACCGGAATGAGGACGGCAGTGTGGGACGTATTCCGGACAGCCTTACTACCGTGTTCCATACGGCTGCCGGACGTGAAGTGCGTGATGGTGGAGGCGTGACTCCGGACATTGCGGTGAAGCAGGAGAAGCTGCCCAACATTCTGTTCTATCTTGTCAATGACAATCTTATTTTCAATTATGCTACGGACTATTGCTTGAAACATCCTACCATTCCTTCAGCAGAGAAGTTTGAAATTACAGATGCCGATTACGCGGACTTCAAGGCGATGGTGAAAAAGGCGGACTTCAAATACGACCAGCAGACAGAGAAGATGCTGAAGAACCTGAAGGAGATGGCCGAATTTGAGGGCTATCTGACTGATGCTTCGAAAGAGTTTGAAGCGCTGGAGAAAAAATTGTCGCATAATCTGGACCGTGACCTTGACCATTTCTCCAAGGACATCAAGAGCATGATTGCGGTAGAAATCATCAAGCGTTATTATTTCCAGCGTGGAAGCATTATCCAGCAGTTGAAAGATGATGATGATTTGAAAGAGGCTGTAAAGATACTCACTGCTCCGGAAAAATATAAGGAAATGTTGAGTGCTCCGGCAGTGACGTCAATGTCTCTGCAACAAAGAAAGGAGACAGCCCCGGTTTTTCTGAGTACCGCTACGAGAGCAAATGAACATGTTTATGATGAAATAGTATAAGGACACTCTTAAGAGGATTCTTTTATTTGCTCCTTAATTTATACCGGATAGTCTCTGTATAAGCCTTTTATGAGCGACTATCCGGTTAAGTTGTTTGTAAGGTATTAACTTGTTTTATATTTTTGCAGGTGAAAATGAAAACATTGACAAGGTTATGAAACAATTGAATTCTCTGAAAGTATGGCTGTCTGTGGTATTGTTGCTTTGCTTCTCTCTTTCCGGACAAGCCCAGTTCCTGCGCACTTCCTACTTTATGGAAGGAAGTAACCAGCGTATGCAGCTCAATCCGGCCTTGATGCCGGGACGCGGTTATCTGAATATTCCCGTGATAGGTTCGTTGAATGCTACCGTCAACTCCAGTTCCCTGGGGTATAGGGATATTATGGACATTATTGAGAACAGTGATGATAGCGACTATTTCATGAGCAATGACTTTATGAACCGACTGGATGCTACCAATAACTTGAATGTGAATTTGAGTACCGACATTCTGTCTGCCGGGTGGTATAAAGGAAAGAACTTCTGGTCAGTCAATGTGGGGTTACGTAATGATATCGGTGCTGCCATACCGAAAACCATGTTCCAGTTTATGAATAACATGAGCAGCCGGGAGTTTGGTGACAATATTTCTGACTATTTGGGTATTAACGAAACCATTAATGGACAGAAGCTTGAGATAAATTCCTATGCGGAAGTCGGCCTTGGTTTTGCAAGGAATATAACAGACCGGCTGGCTGTAGGCGGTAAGGTGAAGATGCTGTTGGGTATTGGTAACTTAAAGCTGAACATCAACCGGATTCATGTGGAAACTCCTTCTGTCGGTTCTTCAGGAATGACGAGTAAAGCTTCCATTCAAGTGGATGCAACTTTGGAGAACTCGTCAAAGCTGTTAGAACTTCCCGAGAATGAGAGTGGCGATTATATCGATGAAATCGATTTTGGCAGTTTCGGTTTTGCCGGATATGGTGGGGCTATTGATTTGGGAGTATCTTACAAGTTACTGGATAAATTGACACTTTCTGCTTCAGTTCTTGATTTGGGCTTTATCAAATGGTCTAAATCGAATACCAGTATAGCGCGAGCCAATGCAGAGCAGACTTATGATCTTCTTGACCCGGCCTCGCAGCAGGAGTTCATGAATATTGTGAACAGCGGCGAGATTCTTAACTATGACATGTTGAAGCTCAAGACGGAGGAGGCTTCTGAGAAGAGCCGTACCCGTGGATTGACTTCTACAATGGTTCTTGGCGCTGAATATGCCTTATTGAATGATTGGCTGGTAGTGGGTGCCTTGTATACCGGTCGTTTTGCCAAACCGAAAACTTTGAATGAGTTGACTTTCTCTGCCTGCATCCGTCCGACGAATGCTTTCAATGTAGCTGCCAGCTATTCCGTACTTCAAGGAGCCGGTAAAACCTTCGGTCTGGCACTGAAACTGGGTCCTTTCTTTGCGGGAACAGACTATATGTTCTTTGGCAAGAATACGAAGAATGTCAATGCTTACTTGGGGGTTTCTATTCCTTTGGGAAAACAGAAAACGGCTGAAAATTAATAAAGTGAGTTATCAGTTGTCGCGGGTTATCTTTCTATAAAAGAGGATAATCTGCGATTTTGTTTTTACGAAAACGCAAAAAGCTTTATCTTTGCTGGTAAATACCTATAAACAGTACTCATGAGAATTGCAATAACGTTTCTCTTGTCTTTGGTTTTCAGTAGTTTGCTGCAAGCTTCACCCATACCTTTTTCTCCTATAGTGAGGAGCTATTCGGTGTCGGATTATAATGCCGGTATTCAGAATTGGTCTATTGCACAAGATGAAAGAGGGGTGATGTATTTTGGCAATAATAATGGACTGCTGGAATTTGATGGAAGTGCTTGGCGGTTGTATGAATTACCGACAAAAGGAATTGTGCGTGCTATATATATCAGTAAAGATGGAAGAATTTATGTAGGCTCTTACGAAGAATTCGGTTATTTTGTCCGTACTCCTTATAATACCCTTGAATATCATTCGCTAAAAGATGAGGTGAAGGATTTTACTTTTCATAACGATGAAATCTGGAACATTGTTTGCGTTCAAGGAGAAATTGTTTTTCAATCGTTTGGTTCTCTCTTTTTTTATAATGGAAATTCGGTGGAAGGTACTCGGATGAAGAGTCTTCCTCTGAACTTATTTCAGGTTGGAAATACTTTTTATTCTCAAAGAATAAATGGTGGACTTTGTGTCTTTTCTGGCAGGAAAATGGAAGAACTTATTCCCAGAAAGGCATTTGGGAATAGCGATGTCCTGGCCGGGCTTCCTTATGATGATGCGGTTTTAATGCTTACCCGTAATCAGGGAGGTTTTCTCTATCGAGATGGGAGGGTGGAAAAATGGGAAACCGAATGTGATGATGTATTCAGGAAGCATACCATTAATCGTGCGGTGATGACCAAAGACAGTTGCTACGTTGTTGGCACAATATCCGATGGCATATATGCGTTGGATAAAAAAGGAAAGCTGATTTGGAAGGTCAATACGGATAATAAACTACAGAACAATACTGTTTTGAAGTTGTATTGTGATGATGACAATAATATATGGACAGCTTTGGATGAAGGTATTGCCTATATACACAATAATTCTCTAATCTATTATTATGAACCTCCGTTTCGTAAAATAGGTATGGTATATGATGTTCTAGTAAGGGAAAATGAAGCTTATATTGCTTCTAATCAAGGACTTTATTGGCTTAAGGATGGAAAGGCTGAATTGGTTCCGGGCTTGGAAGAACAAGCGTGGTTCGTCGATGAATGGGGAAAACAGATTTTTTGCGGACACAACAAGGGTACTTTCCTTATATCGGGATTGAAGTCAAAGCAGGTGGCTGACGCAAAGGGAGGGATGTGTATGGAAAAGATTGAATTGAAGGAACAGTCTTTTTTATTGGAGGGGACTTATGCGCTTTTGAATTTATATACGGAAACTGCTTCGGGAGAGTATTATTTTACTCGGTCCTTACGTGGGTTCAGTCACATGATTCGCCATATAGAAGTGGACCATCAGGGGAATATCTGGGCGAAACACTTAAGGAATGGTTTGTATCGCTTTCGGATTGATCCGGATATGAAGCTGGTAAAGGATGTGCGGAAGTATGAGAGTTTGGGAGAAGTAGAGGGTGGAAGTTTCACGCTTTTTAAAATCAATGGTCGGGTGGTTTTTTCTAATGGAGAATACTTTTATACTTATGAAGATATGACCGACTCGATTGTTCCTTATGAAACGATGAATGAACAATTGGCGGAATTGAGGGAAATCAAGACTGTGAGTCGTGCAAGTGGAGATCGTTATTGGTTTGTAGGGGACAGAACGGTGTATTTGGTGAAATGTGCGATAAATACTTTCGATATAGAACTCCGGATTCCATATTCTTTGTTTGACGGTCTGGCAGTGGAAGAGCGTGGAAGCGTGGCTTATGACAAGAGAAATAATCATTCCTATCTTTGCCTGAACAATGCCATTGCCCGTATTGAGACGGATAGTTCTTTGTTGTATAAATCCCGAGTCAAACGTTCTTTATGGATTTCGGGAATGCGGGCTATTGATGAATTCAGTGGTGAGCGGAAAACATTGGTGGCGCAGCCGGGAGTCCGGGTGGAGTCCGAATTTAATACAGTGAGTTTTACCTTGTGTTATCCGGTTTATAGTGATTATACTTATAAGGTAAGATATAAGTTGGATGGCTATTCCGAACAATGGGTGCCCAGTGGACGCAGTTTGCAGAAAATGTATGCCCGTCTTCCTTATGGAAATTATATTTTCCAAGCTGAGATATATAATACTGATAGGGTTTTGGCATCGGTAGAGCTTCCTTTTGAGATATTATCTCCGTGGTACTTGTCTTATTGGGCTGTGGGAAGTTATATCTTGGCAGGATTGTGTCTGTTGGCTTTGTTGCAATATCTGGTCTACCGTTTCGTGAAGAAAAAGAAAGACCGTGTGATTGAACGGCAGCGCGTAGCCCATCAGGCAGAACTCGAGCGGCAAGAGAAGAAGATTGTTGAGTTGGAAAAGGAGCAGCTTGAGGCCGATTTGCGTTTTAAAAGCAAGGAGTTGTCCAGTGTGGTAATGACAAATATCGCCCATCAGGAATTTCTGAATTCCTTGAAAGAAGAGATACAGCGGCAAAAGTTGTCGGGGCAGTATGGCCGTAAGAACTTGGATAAGCTGCTCACTTTAGTTAATAGCAATATAGTGTCCGATAAAGAGAATTGGACTATGTTTCAGGCTAATTTTGACCGTATACACGAAAACTTCTTCCGTAATCTGAAACTTCAATATACAGATTTGACTTCAGGAGATTTGCGCTTTTGTGCATTGCTTCGCTTGAATATGCCGACAAAGGAGATATCGAAGTTGCTCAATATTTCCACGCGTGGGGTTGATGCTGCAAGATACCGGTTGCGCAAGAAATTCAATCTGCTTCCGGAAGAAAGTCTAACTGATTTCCTTATAAATTTTAAATAACTGTTTTACAGTAAAATATTAATGGGGGAAGTACTAATATTGTACTTCCTATTTTGTTTTTTAGTGATGGATGTACTTTTATTGTAGTGCGGGATGTGGAGGTTGTCGCATGCTTTTCTTTTATTTGCAGCAAAATAATATTTCTATAAATTAAAAGCATGAAAGACATGAAGCATTTACTTTTCAAGTTACAATCATTTTTAGCCTTGTTGATGTTTACTGCCGTTAGTGCGTATGCGCAGAAATCTCCGGTCGATATGAATCGTTTCATTGACGATTTAATGAAGAAGATGACCCTGGAAGAGAAAATAGGTCAGTTGAATCTGCCGGTTACCGGTGAGATTACGACCGGTCAGGCTAAAAGTAGTAATGTGGCCAAACGTATTCGTGCCGGTGAAGTGGGCGGGCTTTTCAATCTGAAAGGTGTGGAACGTATCCGCGATGTACAGAAGCAGGCGGTTGAAGAAAGTCGTTTGGGTATTCCTCTCTTATTCGGTATGGATGTTATTCATGGATATGAAACGGTGTTTCCCATTCCTTTGGGATTGTCGTGTACATGGGATATGAAGGCGGTTGAAGAATCGGCGCGTATTGCGGCTATTGAGTCCAGTGCCGACGGTATTTGCTGGACATTCAGTCCGATGGTGGATATTTGCCGTGATGCCCGTTGGGGGCGTGTGTCCGAGGGCAACGGTGAAGACCCGTTTCTGGGAGCAGCCATTGCGCAGGCCATGGTACGTGGTTATCAGGGAAAGGATATGAGCCGTAATGATGAGATTATGGCTTGTGTAAAGCATTTTGCCTTGTATGGTGCCGGTGAGGCAGGACGTGACTATAATACAGTAGATATGAGCCATCAGCGCATGTTCAATGAATACATGTTGCCCTATCAGGCGGCGGTTGATGCCGGTGTGGGCAGTGCGATGGCCTCTTTCAATGAGGTCGATGGCATTCCTGCCACTGGAAACAAGTGGTTGATGACGGATGTATTGCGTAAGCAGTGGGGGTTTGACGGTTTTGTAGTGACAGATTATACCGGAATTACAGAAATGACCGACCATGGGATGGGCGATACGCAGACTGTTGCCGCGTTGGCGCTGAATGCTGGTGTAGATATGGATATGGTGAGCGATGCATTTGTTGGTACGCTCAAGAAGTCATTGACAGAAGGAAAAGTGACAGAAGAAGCAATTAATGTGGCTTGTCGCCGTATTTTGGAAGCTAAGTACAAGTTGGGCTTGTTCGATAATCCTTATAAATACTGTGATGTGAAGCGTGCCAAGAAGCAAATCTTTACCAAAGAGCATCGTGCCGTTGCGCGTAAGATTGCTTCGGAGAGCTTGGTGTTGCTGAAGAACGAGGGTAATGTGCTTCCGCTGGCCAAGAAGGGCACTATTGCTGTGGTAGGTCCGTTGGCAGACAGCCGCAGTAATATGCCGGGTACTTGGAGTGTGGCTGCCGTATTGAAGAATGCTACTTCTTTGGCTGAAGGTTTGAAGGCGGTAGCAGGCGGTAAAGCCGAAATACTGACTGCGAAAGGCTGTAATTTGATGAGTGATGCCGAATATGAGAAACGTGCCACTATGTTCGGACGTTCTTTACACCGTGACAATCGTTCGGACAAGGAGTTGCTGGACGAGGCTCTTGCCGTGGCTGCCAAATCGGATGTTATTGTGGCTGCGCTCGGTGAGTCTTCGGAAATGAGTGGAGAGAGCAGTTGCCGCACGAATCTTGAAATGACGGACACCCAACGCATACTGTTACAGGAATTATTGAAAACGGGAAAACCGGTGGTACTGGTGCTGTTTACCGGTCGTCCGCTGGTACTGAACTGGGAGCAGGCAAACGTGCCGGCCATTCTGAATGTATGGTTTGCGGGCAGTGAGGCAGGTTTTGCCATCGGTGATGTATTGTTTGGTGATGTGAATCCGAGTGGGAAGCTGACTACGACTTTCCCGAAGAGCGTGGGACAGATTCCTTTGTTCTACAACCACAAGAACACGGGCCGCCCTCTTGCCGACGGTGCATGGTTCCAGAAATTCCGCAGCAACTATATAGACATAGACAATGAACCGCTTTATCCCTTTGGTTTCGGCTTGAGCTATACAACATTCTCTTATAGCGACGTGGCTTTGGACAAGACTAGCATGACGGATAAGGGCGAACTGACTGCTACCGTGACTGTGACCAATACCGGCAAGAGAGACGGTGCAGAAGTGGTTCAACTTTATATTCGTGACCTTGTGGGAAGTGTAACCCGTCCGGTGAAAGAGTTGAAAGGCTTTGAAAAGATTTTCCTGAAAGCCGGCGAATCTAAAAAAGTATCTTTCAAGCTGTCTCTTATACACATCTGACGCTGCCGACGA
>ERZ1504462.322-NODE-322-length-12342-cov-4.897778_pt1 | contig 12342 bp, 10 predicted proteins | sample MGYA00574787_ERZ1504462 | MGnify/ENA primary metagenome ERZ1504462 (study PRJEB39906, sample SAMEA3182113) | gut metagenome | biome: human; feature: gut; material: Stool; isolation source: human stools | place: Canada | collected 2013-05-07 ...
GTGTCCGGAAGAATCCGTGAGAGATGTCATCCGAGTCATAGATTCTTCACTCTGTTTCACGATTCCGCTTTCCTGCTTTCTTACAAAGCATTCTTGCGTCCATTCAGAATGACTGGGAATGGTAAAGCGTCATCCTGAACGAATGTGAAGGATCTATACCCGTGGTGAGGAAAGCCGTAAGATGTCATTCAGAGTATACCGTATACTCCTTCCAGAGCATATGATCAAGCGATTTGCTTGACTTACTTAATAATACGAGCAGGAGCGAAGGAGGCTTTCTGATTACCTTTTGCTTCATAAGATATTTAAAAAGGGATTTGAAGTCAAAGATAAAAAAGAAATCCATTTTCGTAAGTCAAAGAAATTCTGAAATTAAGAAAATAATTTGAAAAAAATTAGAACGTATGATAAAATAATGCGGAGCATAAGCGCGGTCCTTTCGGTTGTGCTTGCAGGAATAGGAGAAGAAACAGAGGAAACACGGTAACTCGAGTTGTATTCTCTCTTCCTGAAAATATAGAGGACATATTATTTTTTCGGAAGGAGCAAGAATATGAAAAAAATTCTCGCAATCGCTGCCGTTGCAGCACTCACCGCAGGCGTATCCGCATACGCTGCCAATCCGTTCTCTGATGTATCCCCTGATGACTGGGCCTACCAGGCAGTGTCCGATCTCTCCGATCAGGGCGTTGTAGAAGGCTATCCGGATGGTACATTCAAAGGCGAAAGAAACATGACCCGTTATGAACTGGCGCAGGTTATCGCCCGTCTGATGGCTCGTGAAGACCAGCTGAATGCAGAACAGAAAGCAACCCTGGATAAACTGGCAGGGGAATACGCTGATGAACTGGCTAACCTCGGCGTCCGCGTAAGCAACCTGGAAAAGAAAGTCGGCAACATTTCCTGGTTCGGTGATGCCCGCATGCGCTGGAAAGAAAAAGGATACAATACAGACGGCTCCAGAAAAGCTGATGGATGGGATGGCCGTATGCGTATCAATGCCAAGGCACAAGTGAATGACAGCACCTATGTACGTGGCCGTTTCACCAGCAATATGAACTTCAAAGACGATGCGGATGCGAATACAAAGATGGATGTGCTTTTTGTTCATCATCAGTTCGGCGATAAAGTCGGCATGAACTTAGGGCGTAACTTCCTTACCCTTGGTCAGACCGGTATGTATTATGATGATTTCTTTGACGGCGCACAGCTTTTCATTGGTGACAGCAAACTGACTCTGGAAGCAGGTTATGGCCGTATGAATACATGGATTAATGACTACGGGCAGAAAAAAGATGATACCGTTTATGCCCGTCTCTACGGACAGACCGGCCGTATCGGCTATGACGCGGAATACATTAAGACTGTCGGCGCGGCTGATGCTGATAAAAAATCTATCTGGGGCGCTGGCCTCACCGTAGGAGTAACCGATGCTGTTGACATATTTGGTGATTTCTACAAGAATACGGAACCTAAAGGTGATCCGCAAATGTGGACAGCAGGCCTCGGTTTCGGACACTATAACCTGAAAAAACCGGGCACCTTCAGAGTAGCCGCCCAGTATGTAAGGAATGAAGCCGGCGCTTATTTCGGCGGCAGCACTTACACCGCATTCCCAGCCAGCTCCCTTCTTAATGTGGACAGCAAGTTCTGGCTGGCCAATGCTGATGTCGTTCTGGCAAAGAATATCCGCCTCCACGGTGAATATGCATTCAATGTGAAGACAGATGACAGCGTAGATTATGATGATCTTGCTACCGTGTCTTTGAACTACAACTTCTAATACTTGGTGTTCAAGGGATAAAGGTAATGAAAAAGACCTCGAAAGGGGTCTTTTTTGTATGTGTTTGATTAGCTGCTGGTTGATAGCTGTTAGCTGTGAGCTGTCAGCTGCAAGCTGCAAGCTAAATATTCTTTTACGGTTTGAGTCATTACGGCAAGCGAGTATCCTCAGCCGCACTGCGTGCGCCAGCGAGTTCCTTCCGGCGGCCGAATCCATGGTTCTTGTATAAGACGGTAAAACGTCATCCTGAACGAATGTGAAGGATCTGTTATCGTGGTGAAGAAATCGGTAAGACGTCACTAGAGTAATAGATTCTTCACTCTGTGTCATCGTTTTGTTTTCCGTCTTTTCTACAAAGCATTCTTGACCCCGTTCAGAATGACGATTAGCGGAAAGCGCCACAATGACAGAAAACGCTAATCGTCATCCTGAACGACAGTGAAGGATCTATCACCGTGGTGAGGAAAGCAGTAAGAGGCCATTCAGCGCGTCCGTGAAGGATCTGTACCCGTGATGAGGGAAATATAAGACCTTATGGGGGTAGCGGATTCATCACTCTATGCCGGTTCAGGGTGACGATTAAGGTGCTATAAAGGGAAAGGGCCTCATGTAAAAGAAAAAAACTATAACCGACCTGCGTTCGAAAAAAGGGAGGAAGATGAAAAAACAGTGAGAAATATACCATGAGAAGAGAAAACTGTAATTATACGATAAAATCTGCTTATACAAAAGTTGGCGTCCTTTATAATTAAAATAATGAAAGAGGATACTTGATTTATTCTAATGAAATAGAGAAAATAAATTAAGGTAGATTTCTTCGAAGAGTTTCAGAGTTCTTGCAAAAAAAATTCTGATGTGTTAAATTGCAGGTAAGCAGCAGGGGCATGTCCCGCTATGCTGCTTATGGGGTAATGAAGAAACGCAGAGGAAACACGGTCACTCGTGCAAGATTCTTCCGGAACTCCATTCCAAAGGGACAATTTATTTTTCGGAAGGAGCAAGAATAATGAAAAAGATTCTCGCAATCGCAGCAGCTGCTGCACTCACCGCAGGCGTATCCGCATACGCTGCAAATCCGTTCTCTGATGTATCCCCTGATGACTGGGCTTATCAGGCAGTATCCGATCTCTCCGATCAGGGCGTTGTAGAAGGCTATCCGGACGGTACATTCAAAGGCGAAAGAAACATGACCCGTTATGAACTGGCGCAGGTTATTGCCCGTCTGATGGCTCGTGAAGACCAGCTGAATGCAGAACAGAAAGCAACCCTGGATAAACTGGCAGGGGAATACGCTGATGAACTGGCTAACCTCGGCGTCCGCGTAAGCAACTTGGAAAAGAAAGTCGGCAACATTTCCTGGTCCGGCGACGCTCGTATGCGTTATCAGAATAAGTCAAACGATACCGATAACTGGGACGGCCGTATGCGTATCGTGGCAAAGGCGGCTGTTAACGACAGCACCTACGCACAGGCTCGTTTCGTAAGCGAAATGAACTTCAAAGACAGCAAAGATGCAAATACCTATGCCGATCAGCTGTTTGTAAACCATGGCTTCGGTGACTTCGCTGTAAGACTCGGTCGTCAGCCGGTTACTTTCGGCAACCAGGGCGGCTGGCTCTATGGATCCGCTAAAGGCTATGACGGCGCACAGCTTTCCTACAAAGGGGATAGATTCGACGCAACCGTAGGCTATGGGCAGTTTAATGCTTCTGATTACGGAACAGATATTACTGACCGCAATATATTCTTTGCCAAAGGCAGTGCAGATTTGAAAGCTGCTAAGCTGGGCGTAGATTTTATTCGTTTCACCGGTGATGAACATGCAAATCTGATTGGCGCGAACCTGATGATACCGGCAGGTGATTTCCGTGTATTCGGTGAATACTGGAAGAATACAAGCACTGACTCAGACTATAATCGGGCTTGGAATGCAGGGATCGGCTATGGCAAGATGGATTTGAAAAAACCGGGTTCTTTCTCTTTAAGCCTGGCTTACAATGATGTAGACTATGATGTTTACTTTGGCGGCACCGGCCTTCAGACAGATGTTCTGAGCCAGCTGACCAATAAAGCAACCTATGGTGATGCAGACAATGTAACATTCTGGAACGCTATGGCTGATGTCACTCTCCAGAAGAATGTTTATCTCCATGCTGAATATGCATTCGATGTAGATACAGAAGCATCCAGCACTGATGCAAAGGATGCGTGGAACGTTTCCCTGAACTACAAGTTCTAATACTTGGAGATACCAGAGACAGAACCAATGAAAAAGACCTCGAAAGGGGTCTTTTTTTGTATGTGTTTGATTAGCTGTTGGCCGATAGCTGTTAGCTGATAGCCGTTAGCCGTTAGCCGTTAGCCGTTAGCCGTGAGCTGTCAGCTACAAGCTAAATATTCTTTTATGGTTTAAATCATTACGGCAAGCGAGTATCCTCAATCGCACTGCGTGCGCCAGCGAGCTCCTTCCGGCGGCCGACTCCATGATTCTTGCATAAGACGGTAAAGCGTCATCCTGAACGAATGTGAAGGATCTGCTACCCGTGGTAAGGAAATCGGTAAGACGTTACCAGAGTAATAGATTCTTCGCTTTATGACACATTGCTGGTTTCCATTTTTCTCGCAAGGTATTCTTGCCAAAGCTCTGAATGACGATTAGGGGAAAAGCGCCACAATGACAGAAAACGCTAATCGTTATCCTGAACCGCACGAAGGATCTGTACCCGTGATGAGGAAAGCCGGTATGAGGATAAAAGCCATCAGCTGTGAGCTGTCAGCTACAAGCTTAAATATTCTTTTGCGGTTTGAGTCATTACGGCGAGCGAGTATCCTCAGCCGCACTGCGTGCGCCAGCTCCTTATGGATAAGGAGCCCCGCTGTATTCCATTTTCCTTTTTAAAGTATTTAATGTGAACCGGTATTTAGGAAAGCGTTCCAACGGTAAGAATAGGGATTGGGTAAGCCTCCTTGTTTATAAGGAGGTGGCCGGCGAAACCGGACGGAGGATACTGGCTTGAGAGAGTGACGCGAAAGGTTAGAATGGATGCGTGTACTTGTTCATAAGAAGGCAAGTGAACCATTTTTAAAGGGACGGAGTGACGCGTAAAAATGAGTGAAACAACTTGCTCCGGCGGCTATGGATGTCTGTGCGGGGACAGTTTTCAGATAACGAATCAGCGGTGCGTAATAAAATAAGCAGAAGGAGATTAAAATTATGTTTCCCCCTTTATTTACCCCGCTTTTTTGGCTATAATAGTAAAAATCTATAACCGCTTTTATATTTCTTTGCCGAAGGAGGACATGATGGCAACTTATATCAATGAACCGTCACATACTTTTAATGAATATCTTCTGATTCCCGGATATTCTTCATGTGAATGTATTCCGGCGAATGTTTCTCTTAAGACGCCGCTGGTGAAGTTCAAAAAAGGAGAGGAGCCCGCTATTGAGCTGGCGATTCCCATGGTGTCCGCCATCATGCAGGCGGTTTCCGGTGAGAGGCTGGCGGTAGAATTGGCGCGTAACGGCGGCGTTTCTTTTATTTACGGTTCACAGACGCCGGAGGACGAGGCGGCGATGGTGGCTCGTGTAAAGGCAAAGAAGGCGGGGTTTGTATTCAGCGATTCCAATCTGGCTCCTGTGAATACGCTGGAGGATATCCTTGCGCTGAAGGCAAAGACGGGGCATTCTACTGTGGCAATTACGGAGGACGGTACACCGAACGGGAAATTGGTGGGGATCGTATCGAGCCGTGATTACCGTGTGAGCCGTATGGATCGCAGCGAGAAGATTGCCGATTTTATGACGCCTCTTGAAAAGCTGGTCACTGCCGGGTTCGGCATCACACTTTCCGAAGCCAATGATATTATCTGGGATAATAAGATCAATTCCCTTCCTGTTTTGTATGAAGATGGACGCCTTTACGGTTTCGTTTTCCGTAAGGACTACGATTCTCATCGTGAGAATCCAGATGAAATGCTGGATGCGGAGAAGCGTTTTGTCGTGGGCGCCGGTATCAATTCCCGCGACTATGAGCAGCGTGTGCCGCTCCTTGTCAATGCGGGGGCGGATGTGCTCTGTATTGATTCTTCGGAAGGGTTTTCTGAATGGCAGAAGATGACCATTCAATGGATCCGTGAAAAGTACGGCGATAGTGTGAAGGTCGGCGCAGGCAATGTGGTGGATCGCGAAGGATTCCTGTTCCTTGCGGAGGCGGGCGCCGATTTCGTAAAGGTCGGCATCGGCGGCGGTTCCATCTGCATCACTCGTGAAACAAAGGGGATTGGCCGCGGGCAGGCGACGTCTTTGATCGAAGTCTGCCAGGCAAGGGATGAATACTATGAACGGACGGGCGTGTATGTGCCGGTCTGCTCTGACGGCGGCATTGTCTATGATCATCACATCACGCTGGCGCTGGCGATGGGAGCTGATTTTGTCATGCTGGGCCGTTATTTTGCCCGTTTCGACGAGTCTCCCACGCAGAAACGTACGGTGGGCGGTACAGTGGTGAAGGAATACTGGGGAGAAGGTTCAAACCGTGCGCGTAACTGGGCCAGATATGATTTGGGAGGAGATAAGAAACTCCAGTTTGAGGAAGGCGTGGATTCTTATGTTCCTTATGCAGGACCGCTCAAGGAGAATGTGGCTAAGACCTGCAGCAAGGTGAGGGCTACGATGTGCAACTGCGGCGCGCTCACGATTGCCGAACTCCAGAAGAAAGCGAAGCTTACGCTGGTTTCCGCGACTTCCATCGTGGAGGGCGGCGCCCATGATGTCATCCGCAAGGAAAAGGAAAGCGATAACGGTTAAGAGCTATTTTGGAGCCATACTGTTTTGTGATGTAAAATGATGAAATAGAAAGTTCTGTGCTTAACATTCAATCAGTAAAAGATGTTTTAATATTTCCCTTGACAGTGGAAATATTTCAGCATATAATTGACATCACAAACAAAAACCAAGGACTGTGAACGGGAAACGTATCTGACAGGTTCGTCATAGAGAGTCGGGAGTGGTGGGAACCGATACGAAAGCAGATGCCTGCTCGCCCGGGAGTTCCGAGGATGAATGAAGTAATCATCGGCGTTACCCGCGTTAAGGGGATACAGGCAATGATCAGGACAGGAAAGATGGCGGTCCATGGCACAGAGAGCCGGCGGAGGGTGCAAGCCGGTACATTCCGTTATTTTTTATCGCCTGAGAGCTCCATTTTTGAAATAAGTAAAAAATGGCGTTTATCCACGTTACGGAGGAAGGATTAAGAGTATAATGTAGGGTGGTACCGCGACTGTTCGCCCCTATCTTCAGCAATGAAGGTGGGGGCTTTTCTGTTATCGGGAAGTTCTGCCTCTTTTTCCTTAGAGTGATAAATACAGGGTGGTACCGCGGAGATTTCCGCCCCTGCTGCATCGGTGTCCTGCCGTGCGGCAGGGGCGGTTTTTAGTCCTTTTATGTATGGTTTTTGTAAAGTTTTGCCTGAGGTTTGGGCAAGGAAATATTTCTCAAGAAGGGGGAAAGTTATCGTGTTTTTTCAACAGCTTGTCAACGGTCTGACGCTGGGAAGCGCTTATGCGGTTATTGCTATCGGATATACTCTGGTCTTCGGGGTATTGAATATCGTGAATATGGCGCATGGCGGAATTTTCATGATAGGCGCTTATATCGGCCTGCTTCTGGTAACGGAAGCGGGAATGAATATTTTCCCTGCATTGGCCGGCGCCATGATCGGGGGCGCGGTTCTGGGGTACGGGCTGGAGCTGCTGGCGCTTCGTCCGCTTCGTAAGCATAAGGCGACGCATCTGGCGCCGCTTATCAGTACGATCGGTGTATCCACATTTCTTGAAAGTGTGGCGCTTATGGTCTGGGGGCCGCAGACCCGTTCGTTCCCGTCTGCGTTCGGCAATGAACTGATGGATATGGGAGTCTTTAAAATTTCCGGTATCCAGATTATCAGCTTGGGGACGGCAGTGGTGCTCATGGTTCTTCTCACAGTCATGCTGAACCGGACGAAGGTGGGCAAGGCGATCCGGGCGACTTCTGAAAATGCGGAGACGGCCGGTCTTCTTGGAATCAATACGGGCCGTATCATTACGTTGACGGTGATGCTGGCTTCTGCCCTCGGTGCAGCGGCAGGCGTACTGATCGGACTTTCTTTCAATGCGATTGAACCGACGATGGGGACATCAATGGGGCTGAAAGGGCTGGCGGTGCTCATCATGGGCGGTCTCGGCAATGTGGAAGGCGCCATGGCAGGCGGTTTCATTCTCGGCATCGCCGAAGTATTCAGCGTGGCTTACGGTACTTCTTCTTATCGTGACGCGGTGGCCTTCGGCCTTATCATTTTGATTCTGTTCATTCGTCCGGAAGGACTTTTTGCGAAAGCGGGGAAGGGAGGAAGGCCGTAATGGAAGATTTGCTGAATGGATATTTTCTGCAGGTTCTCACCTTTGTCTGCATCAATATTATTCTTGCCATGACGATTTACATGACGCTCTGCACGGGCATCCTTTCTTTGGGGAATGCCGGGCTGATGAGTTTCGGTGCGTATACGTCCGCCATTCTGACAGCGCAGTACCACGTACCTATGCCCGTAGGGATTTTCCTTGGCGGTGTCATGGCGGTTCTTGTGGCTCTGGTTATCGGACTGCCGACGATCCGTCTCCGCGGGTTGTATTTGGCGATTGCTACGCTGGGATTCGGTGAGGTGGTCCGTGTTATAGCTCTGAATCTGGAAATTACTCACGGCGCACTCGGCTATTCGGGGATTCCATCCATGGGAAGTGTCCTTTCCGATTATGCAAGCGACTGGGGGCTCCTGGATGCTTTGGAAATAGATTCACAGACGGGCGGACAGCTTCTTGTGTGTCTGGTGCTGCTGGTTTTGACGGTTCTGATTATTTCCTTCTGGTACCGGCTGGAACATTCCCGCATCGGCCGCGCCATGGCAGCTGTGAAGGCCGATGAGTACGCTGCTTCTCTGTCGGGAATCAATGTAGTGTATTACAAAATGATGGGATTTCTCTTCAGCGCGTTTTTTGCGGGAGTAGCGGGCGCTTTGTACGCTCATGTCACATTCTTTATCAGTCCGACGGATTTCTCGTGGCATCGTGTAGTGGATATGCTTCTCTACACAGTTTTCGGCGGCAGCAATGTCATGTGGGGGCCTGTCCTCGGCGCGGCAGTGCTTACTATCGTTCCCGAATCGCTCCGTTCCCTGGCGGAATACAGGGATATCATCTACGGCGTGATGCTTGTGGCACTCATGGCTTTCCGTCCGGACGGTATTCTTTCTTATGACGCGGTGAAGTGGATCGGTTCGCTTTTCGGCAAAAAGAAGGCCGTTTCCGTGGAAGGAGGGGAAAAGTGATGCTTCTTGAAATGCAGAATGTGGTGAAGCGTTTCGGCGGTCTTACGGCGGTATCGAATATGTCCTTCCATGTGGAGAAAGGGGAAATATTCGGTGTCATCGGGCCAAACGGCGCCGGTAAAACAACGATTTTCAACCTGATCACAGGCGTGTATCCGGTTTCTGAAGGGAATATCCTTTTTGACGGACAGTCGATCAGCGGGAAGAAACCCTATCAGATTATCAATGGGGGTATCGCCCGTACGTTCCAGAATATCCGCCTTTTCATGGGGATGACAGTACTGGAGAATATTCTTGTCGGACAGCATGACCATTTAAAAGCAGGCTTTCTTGCCAGTATCCTCCATACAGGTGTACAGAAGAAAGAAGAAAAAGAAGCGCGGAAGGAAGCGATGGAACTGCTCCGCTTTGTGGGGCTGGAACAGGATGCGGACCGCCCTGCCACGGAACTGCCCTACGGCAAGCAGAGAAAGCTGGAAATCGCGCGTGCTCTTGCCGCCCGTCCGAAACTTATCCTGCTGGATGAACCGGCAGCGGGCATGAATGACAGCGAAACAGCAGCTCTTACGGAACTCATCCGTGGAATTCGTGAAACCTATAAAACGACCATTATTTTGATTGAGCATGATATGCACCTTGTGATGACTCTCTGCGACCGCCTGATTGTCGTCAACTTCGGCGAAAAACTGGCAGAAGGCGTTCCCGAAGAAGTACAGCATGATCCTGCCGTTATTGAGGCTTATCTCGGAAAGGAGGATGAATAATGTTGCTTACGCTTAAGAATATTGTCGCCGGCTATGGAAATATCACGGCGCTGAAAAGCATCAGCCTCTCTGTTCCCGAAGGGAAAATCGTGACCCTTATCGGAGCGAACGGCGCGGGAAAGTCCACCACGATGAAAACCATCATGGGACTCATGAAGCCCTCGGAAGGGGAGATCCTTTTCAAAGATAAATCCATCACGGGACAAAAGTCGTTCCATATCGTGAATGCCGGTGTAGTCCTTGTGCCGGAAGGGCGGCAGATCCTTCAGAACATGACCGTCCGTGAAAATCTGGAACTCGGCGCATACCAGAGAAAGGATAAGGCGGAAATCAGGGAAGATATGGTGAAAGTGTTCCAGCGTTTTCCCCGGCTGCTGGAAAGGGAAAACCAATTTGGCGGCACCCTTTCCGGTGGAGAACAGCAGATGCTCGCCATTGCCCGTGCCATGATGGCAAGACCGCAGCTCATGCTTCTTGATGAACCATCCATGGGGCTGGCGCCCCTTGTCGTCCAGCAGATTTTTGATGTCATCAAGGATATCAATAAAATGGGGACAACGGTTCTTCTTGTAGAACAGAATGCACGAAAAGCGCTGCAGATTGCCGACTATGCTTATGTCATGGAAACGGGAAAAATCGTTATGGAAGGACCGGCTGCGGAAGTGGCGGGGAACCCCGACGTCATGGCGGCCTATCTCGGCGAGAAAAAGAAATAATTTCCAATATCGGATGAACTGACAGCGGATGGCGGCTCATGTTTTTGATTTCTCTCTGCTGTCCGGCGCAGCCGGTCGGAAGTGCCTGGCAGGGGAATGAATGGAATGTAAAAAGCTTCTCGCAGAACATGGAGTATATCCTAAATGTGAGAAGCTTTTTTGCGCTTTTAATAAAATGATTTTGATTAAGTCATGCTTTACAGTATCCTCACCACAGGTACAGATCCTTCACATTCGTTCAGGATGACGATTAACGTTTCCCTCATTATGGCGCCTTCCGTTCCCCATTGTTAGTGACGTGCTTTCCCAAAATCGTCATTCTGACCTTTCGCGTCACTCCCTCAAGCCAGTATCCTCCGTCCGGCTTCGCCGGCCACCTCCTTATAAACAAGGAGGCTTACCCAATCCCTATTCTTACCATTGGAACTCTTTCCTAAACACCGGTTCGCATGAAATACTTTAAAAAGGAAAATGGAATGCAGCGGGGCTCCTTATCCATAAGGAGCTGGCGCACGCAGTGCGGCTGAGGATACTCGCTCGCCGTAATGATTTAAATCGTAAAAGAATATTTAGCTTGCAGCTGACAGCTCACAGCTGATGGCTTTTATCTTCATACCGCCTTCCTCACTACGGTAATAGATCCTTCGCTGTCGCTCTGGATGACATTTTACCGTATTCTCCATCACGGCGGCAGATCCTTCACGTTCGTTCAGGATGACGATTAACGTTTCCCTCATTATGACGCTCTTTCATCCAATTGTCATTCTGAACGGGGGTAAGAATGCCTTATGAGAAAGACGAAAAACGGAATAGTGGCATGGAGTGAAGAATCTATTACACTGATGACGTCTTACTGTCTTCCTCACCACGGTAATAGATCCTTCGCTGTCGCTCTGGATGACATTTTACCGCCTTCCTCACCACGGGTATAAATCTTCACATTCGTTTAGGATGACGTTTAGCGGACAGCGCTCATATCCTCTATTCTCCAGCTTATGGCTGACAGCTAACAGCTAACAGCTAATGGCTTCTGTCTTCATAATCCCAATTCTTCATTGATAATGACGACTTCCATGTCCATATTCCTCATCTTCTTGTAGTAGATTACAAGAGCGTTGCAGATCCGATCAGGCGCGCTGCAGTCACAGCATTTTTTATAATTGAAGAAGGAACAGCCGTTTTTATAGTGATGCCGCTCTACGTTCTTTGGGGCGGCTACATTTCTTGCCCTGAAAATAGCGTCGTCCAAAGTAGGACAGATTTTATTCACACCGATAACAAAATACACTTTCCTGTGTCCGAAGAGGGAGCCTGAAATCCGGTTTCCCGTACCGTCGATGTTTACCAGTTCGCCCGTCTCCGCTGCAGCGTTGGCGGATGTGAGGAAGACATCGGTCATGAGGCATTTCCTTGCCATGGAAAGAAATTGTTCCATCCGTTCTTTCGATGTGTAATCTTTGTTTTCAATATGCTGCACGTCATAAACTTCGTTATTCTCTGAAAGCCGTTCGTACATTTTCATGCTCTCCAGTGTCATGGAGTCGCCCATCCCCACGGTTTTACCGTGTATTTCCTGTGATAAATATGCGGCCGCTTCTTCTGCCGTTTCGAAAATGGTGCAGTCGAATCGGTTTCTTTTAAAAGCCCGGCAAATTTTATCCAGATCCATGGCTGTCTCTTATACACATCTCCGAGCCCACGAGACTAAGGCGAATC